>ULSH01037159.1_pt1 | contig 67803 bp, 47 predicted proteins | sample 1956151 | NCBI WGS metagenome assembly ULSH01 (sample SAMEA4835702, study PRJEB28245) | human gut metagenome | biome: gut microbiome; material: fecal sample | place: Denmark | collected 2008 | reverse complement strand
CACTATGAAATGCAAATCAACCGGGATTTTACGTTGAGCCAAAATTCATGCAATTCGACGAAGGCAGACACACAAAAAAACAGACCTCGAAAAGAAGTCTGCTTTTTGGAGGGTGAACGGTGGGACTCGAACCCACGACAACCAGAACCACAATCTGGCGCTCTACCAACTGAACTACGCTCACCATGTTTAGGATTGCAAAGGTAATGATATTTTTTTAATCTGCAAGGGGTTGGTGTTGTTTTTTGCAAATAACCCCAAAAATCGGAAGCGGGAGGTGCAAAACTTGAACTGATTTAGAGAACTTCTTATTATATTTGCCCGATAGTTATAACTTGGCGAGCATTGGAAAATGAAACAGCGGAGACGCGTAAATCATTCCCGATGATTGCCTTAAAACAAAAACAAACAAATGGCAAGAGAAATAAAGTTTTCTCTGGTATACAGGGACATGTGGCAGTCTTCCGGCAAGTACGTGCCGAGAGTGGACCAGCTGGAAGAAGTTGCACCGGCAATCATTGACATGGGATGCTTCGACAGAGTCGAGACCAATGGCGGCGCATTCGAACAGGTAAACCTCCTTTTCGGCGAGAACCCTAACGTGGCCGTACGCAGATGGACTGCACCATTCCACAAGGCCGGCATTCAGACACACATGCTGGAGCGCGGACTTAACGCATTGAGAATGAACCCGGTACCGGCAGACGTACGAGAGCTGATGTACAAGGTCAAGAAAGCACAGGGCACTGATATCGCCAGATCATTCTGCGGCCTGAACGACCACAGGAACCTGAAATTGTCGGTAGAATATGCGAAGAAAGCCGGAATGATTTCACAGGTGGCACTTTCCATCACCCACTCCCCCGTCCACACGGTGGAATATTACATGGGCATCGTGGACAAAGTCGTGGAATACGGCTGCGATGAAATCTGCCTGAAAGACATGGCCGGCGTCGGAAGACCGACATTCCTGGCAGAACTCACAAGCTGCATCAAGAAGAAATATCCGCACATCCTGGTACAATACCACGGCCACACAGGTCCTGGATTTTCTCCGGCATCAATGCTGGAAGTAGCACGCGCAGGCGCTGATTATCTGGATGTTGCAGTAGAGCCGCTTTCATGGGGCAAGATTCATCCGGACGTGATAACCATCCGCGAAATGATGCGCGCCGACGGATTCATTGTCAAGGACCTGAACATGGACGCATACATGGAAGTGCGCCGCCTCACACAGAAATTCATTGACGATTTCCTCGGATATTGGATCAATCCTTCGAACCACCTGATGTCGTCGCTGCTCGTCGGCTGCGGCCTCCCGGGCGGAATGATGGGTTCAATGATGGCCGACCTGAAGGGCTTCCAAGCTGCCATCAATGCTTCAGAACGCGCTCACGGACGTCCGGAAATCAGTCTGGACACATTGATGGTCAAGCTGTTCGAAGAAGTACAATATGTCTGGCCTAGACTGGGCTACCCTCCGCTGGTAACGCCGTTCAGCCAGTATGTGAAGAATACCTCCCTCATGAACCTGCTGAACGTCCTCAACGGCAAGCCGAGGTGGACCACCATTGACAAGGACACTTGGGGCATGATTCTGGGCCGCATGGGACAGCTTCCGGGAACGCTTGCGCCGGAAATCATTGACCTGGCGAAGGAAAAGAACATGGAATTCTACACCGGCAACCCGCAGGACATGTACCCGGACGAGCTGCCGAAGTTCCGCCAGATGATGAAGGACGAAGGCTGGGACGAGGGTCAGGACCAGGAGGAACTTTTCGAGTTCGCAATGCACGAGAGGCAGTACCGCGACTACAAGAGCGGCGTCGCCAAGGAGAGGTTCAATGCTGAGCTTAAAGACTTGAAGACCAAGGCTGGAGCGCCGATAAACGTCGTGCGCCCGGTAGTGGAAATGCCTAAGTTCAATGTCGAGGAATACGCTCAGAAATATCCTCATGCAGTTCCGGTCCAGGCTCCGGCAAAGGGCCAGCTGATGTGGCAGTTGGATGTCGACGATGATTCGACGGCGCCTATTGCAGGTACCAAGGTCAATGCCGGCGAGGCAATGGGCCATGTCCAGACATACTACGGAATGGAAGACATTGTTCCGGCTATCGACGGTCGCGTGGTCGCAGTAACCGGCAAACAGGGCGACAAGGTGGTCAAGGGCGAGATTATCGCTTTCGTCGAAGGCGCGAAGTAACGTGAAAAAAAATAATCACTTCCGTTTATATGCGCGGCTCGGCCTGCAGATAATTTGAATGTCAATATCTTCCACGTGATATCCACGGAACCTCCGGCTTGAAAGACGGGATGTGACAAGTTCGATGGTCTCGTCGTCGATCACATCCGTGAAAGTATTGTTCACATGGTCGTATAGGTGGATATGCTTGAAGGTATTGACATCGAAATACATCTTGCTGTTCGAGCTCATCCTGTAATTGTAGATTCCCAGCAATGCTATCTGTGTCAGGATGTTATATACTGAAGCCACGGTTACCTTGACGATACCGTCTTCCCTGATCTTGTCAGTGACCATGTCAGCGGAAGCATGGCCGAGAGCGAGCATGGCCTCATGGACAGCAATCCTCTGCTGCGTAGCTTTCAAATTATGTTTCTTCAGCAGGCGCTTGAATTCCTCGACATTCGGGGCTTCATATGTCTGTTTAATCATATATTGGACTCATTTTCCATTAATCGCGCAAAGTTAGCTATTTTATAACAATTATAAAATAGATTTGCATTGTGAAAATCCTGCAAGTCAGCCACTCGCGTTCCGCCGGAAAATAGCTATATTTGCAGGATATTTGGAACTAAATAATTATAGATATATGGACAGAAAAGTTCTTCTTATGATTCTGGATGGTTGGGGTGAAGGCAGACATGACCACTCCAATGCCATCTACACGGCCGGTGCGCCTTTCATTGACTCTCTCAGAGCGAAATATCCTATGAGCCACTTGCAGACATGCGGCGAGGCTGTCGGTCTTCCTGACGGACAGATGGGAAACTCCGAGGTCGGCCACATGAACCTGGGTGCAGGACGCGTTGTATATCAGGATCTTATGAAAATCAACAAGACCTGCCGCGAGCACAAGCTGCTCACCAGAGCGGAGATAAAAGGCGTATATGACTATGTAAAGCAGACCGGCAAGAAGCTCCACCTCATGGGACTTTGCTCAACCGGCGGCGTACACAGCTCTCTCGACCACTACTACGAATTCCTGAATGTCGCTAAAGAATATGGTCTGGACAATGTTTTCGTGCATTGCTTCATGGACGGACGTGACACCGACCCGCACAGCGGAAAGGGCTTCGTGGCTGATCTCGAGAAACATATGGCAGAGAGCACCGGAAAGGTCGCTTCCGTCTGCGGCCGTTTCTATGCAATGGACAGGGACAAGAGATGGAACCGTGTAAAAGAGGCTTACGACCTGCTCGTGAACGGACAGGGTGCAGCATTCACCTCTGCGACTGACGGTATCCAGGCTTCATATGACGCCGACGTGACCGATGAGTTCATCAAGCCGATCGTCATTACCGATGCTGCAGGCGCACCTCTCGCCAAGATCGAGGAGGGCGATGCCATCATTTTCATGAATTTCCGCAATGACCGCGCACGTGAAATCACCGCAGTGCTCACCCAGCAGGACATGCCTGAGGAGGGAATGCACATCATTCCTAATCTCTATTACTGCTGCATGACTCCTTACGATGCTGCATTCAAGGGCCTCCATATCCTCTTCGACAAGGAAATTGTCAAAGACACCCTCGGAGAAATCGTATCGAAGGCAGGACTTCACCAGCTCCGCATCGCCGAGACCGAGAAATACGCTCACGTGACATTCTTCTTCAACGGCGGCCGCGAAACTCCGTTCGAGAACGAGGACAGAATCCTGGTTCCTTCTCCAAAGGTGCCTACATACGATCTCCAGCCGGAGATGAGCGCTCCTATCGTAACCGAGAAGCTCATTGAAGCTATCGACACCGACAAGGAGGACCTCATCATCCTGAACTACGCGAACGGCGACATGATCGGCCACACCGGAGTTTACGACGCCATCTGCACCGCTGTCAGATGCATTGACGGCTGCGTCGAGAAGGTCGTTACCGAGGCCATCAAGCACAACTACGTGATCCTCATCACCGCCGACCATGGCAATGCTGATCACGCAGTTAACGATGACGGCACTCCGAACACAGCCCACTCGCTCAACCCTGTTCAGTTCATCGTTGTCAATGCCGGTGACAAGGTCAAGAGCGTAAAGGACGGCGCCCTCTGCAATGTAGCTCCTACCATCCTGAAGCTGATGGGTCTTCCACAGCCTGCAGACATGGATGCCGAGCCGCTTTTCTAGCGAATAATTGACACTTCATAATAAACCCGGTCAGAGTTCCAGTTGTGGAGATCTGACCGGGTTTGATTGTTTAGTTTCTGCGACTATTCCGCAGGGGATTCAGTCCTTTTAAGCTTCAGGACAGTGGTTCCCTCTGCAGAGAGGATAGAAACATTGTCATTGTCCGTTACCTGAACTTTTGCGGCAGCGTCAAGTCCTTCAAGCACAGCAGTTTCCACTTCCGGAGTAGGGCCCATCATCTTGGTCACGCCTACTTCGCCGAATTTGATCGCATCGCCTTTGACGCTGTATTCGCCGAAGAAATTATTGATGCTGGTGTTTCCATGAACACCTTTCTCGTCGAAAGAAATGGAAGCCTTTTCGAAGCCGCCTTCTGTTGCGAGACCGCCGGCCTCCACGATTTCCCAATCTCCGATCAATGCCTTGGCCACATCGGATTTCTTCCCCGCTCCACAGCTGCAAATCACAGCCAGAGCCACGAACATAAGAATCACTTTTTTCATAATCTATTGAGTTTAAATAATTTATTTCATATAGCGTTCGGTGAGCCAGGTGGCAAAAAACATGTCATAGACTTGGTATACGCCACGTGAACAATTCAGCAAACCTTTTTCGAGCAGTCCTTTGACTGCCGAATTTACGGAACTGGCAGACGACAAGGCATATTTCCGGACAAAGACTCTGGAAGTAATCTTCTTGGCCTTGCCTTCAAGTGCGATTGCCTGGATTATCTGTTTTTGCTTTTCCGGAAGCTGATATAGCAGATCCTCATAAGTGTCGGCACTGAAGTCTATAATATAGTCTACCGCATCAGCAATACGTTCTTTCACGCAAGTCTCGCCCTCATTGGTCCGCATAAACAAGATGTTCATTACCTTCTGGAGATAGAATGTCGTCCCGTCAAACCTCTTGTAAAGTTCCGGAACCACTTCATCATCAAGACATTTACCGGCAGCGGCGAAATGCTTTTTGCAGAATTCGGCATACAGTTCTTCCCTGATCGGAGGAAGATTGATGATAGTGGCACTCTGATAAAAAGGCCTGGCTGAAGAAGTGAACATCGAGCCCATCATCTCGCGGTGCGAGCCGGAAAAGACGAACTTTGCATTCGGGCAATATTGGATGTATGTCCTCAATGTCGCCTCAACATTCTTGTCCGCATAATTCGTAATTTGCTGGAATTCATCAATTGCAACTAGACACGGCTTTTCAGCATTACTCAAATAAGCAAAGATCTCATCAAGCGTAGTCTTCGGATTGCCCAAATCAAGGATAGACTTTCCCATCCGCTCCGTCATTTCCGCAAGCGACTTGGTGGAATAGATATCAATGATAAAGGTACAATACTTCTCACTGATTTCCTTCTGTCCGAAACAATGCCGTATAAGATCAGTTTTCCCATATCTCCTTGGGGACATCAATGCAACATTGTTCCCATTCATCAACAGGTCAGTGAGCGCCTTGGTCTCCTCTATTCTATCACAAAAGTATTCTGGTCCAGCGTATCCAGTCGTAATAAACGGATTCATAATAATCTGACTTTCAGCAAATATAGTGATTTTTCCAATATTTTATCATAAGATGATAATCATTTTATGATAAAAACTGCAATAAGAGGTAAAAAAATCAGAGTCGGTGATGTGCCGGCTCTGATTTTTTTAGGGGATCGACGTGGTCGATTTATTTGAGCTCCACGCTGCCTGGCCAAGTGCCTATGGTGGTGCGGGCGGTACCGAGCTGGTCTTTATTGAAACCATCGTGGCTTTTTACCCACTCTACGAACTTAGGAGCGAAGGCGCCTTTCAGGCGGGTGTTGCCGTTATTGGTTGTAACGTCGTTCAGTCGGGTGATGATGTCTGCCTCTTTAGCCTTCACGAACGATGCGGACGGGCCGTTCCAATGCCAGTAACCCTTTGGACTGTCGAACGAAGAGCCATTGCAGAATGACAATTCGCCGTCAACTACGACATTGTTCTTTACCAGCCAAGCGCCATCAGTATTGGTGGCTTTAGGACCGACAATATCATTATACAATTTAACTGACGAGTTCGCTTCTTTAAAGAATACGATGCCATTGGCATGCTTGTTCGCGAGAATGCAGTTGTCATACAAACTGAACGAGCCGTTACTATTGTTTGCGCGGCACAGCGACTTGGCATTTTCTCCGACTACAGTCGTATTTACTACTACCGTGAATCCGTCATTGTTCAGACAAACGGAATCACCTCCTGCCTGCTTGCTGACATTGTTGTAAATCGAGCAGTTATTCATGCAGACAACAGACGTATGACCGCCGTGAATTACTGTACCCCACTGGTTTGTCCTCATGGTATTGTCGAAAAACTGACAGTTGTTCATAAACAGAACTGACTTAGTGCCGGGCCAGGTCTGGATAAGGCCTCGTGATGCTCCCTTATTGTTCTTGAACACACAATCAGTTACACGAACCAGTCCGTCACCATTCTGGAGCAACATAGCACTGCCTGAAGCTCCCATATTGCCATCGAAAGTACAACCGATAATATCAAGATACGCATTCTGAACAGAAATCGCTCCACCGCACGCCTTGTTATTAACCTTCGTATAAGAATTGTTGCGGTTAGCTTCACAAGCGTTGAATACACAATTCTTCAATGTCTGAACCGCATACGCGCCATTGATATGAATAGCACCGCCAGTACCGCCCAAATTATAACAGCCTGTAAATGTGCAGTTTTCAATTATCTGAGTTCCGTTGGTATTATTGATCGAGCCGCCAGTGTTGTACGTGTAATCTTCAGTAAAAGTACAACCTTTCACAGTAAGTTGAGCTTTGGCTTTGTCGGAATACAATGAGCCGCCGTTTCGTCCGTAGTTTTTAGAAAACGAACAATTCTCCACCGTTACATTGGCTTCGCCTACGTGGATTGCTCCTCCGCTCCAACCTTTAGTATTATTAGTTCCGTCCGTCACCTTATTGCCAACAAAAGAGCAATCAACGACCTTTCCGGTCACGCCGATTCCGTTGAAGACCAAAGCTCCACCATCATCCTTTGCAGAGAAACCATTCTGGAAGGTCAGTCCGTAAAACAGGACATTTCCCTTTTTGGTGAGCCAAATCTGGGATTTTCCGCCACCGTCAAAGATGGTCACATTGGCCTTGACGTCCCTTGCTTTAAGGCTTGCGCCTTTCGCACCTGCAGGATACCCGCCATAAACGCTGAAATCAGCACCATCTGCTTCAGAAACGAGCGCAGTCGTTACTGAATATGTTCCGGCTGACATATAGACGTTCATCACAGCACCCTTGGCAAGAAGAGCTTTAAGTTCTGTGAGCCCTGCGGCATTGTCCCAGTTGCTTCCGTCCTTTCGGCCTTTCGCCTCGGCAGAAACATAGAATCTGTCATCGAAGCCGACCACCTTGCCGAGAGGAAGGACATGACCCTTTTCGACGACAAGAGACTTCGTAGTGACCTTCTTGGCAAGCTCCTCCCCTTCCGCGTCTGTCAGCACTACTGAAAAGCCTTCGAGAGTGGATGGCGCAACGGCTGCGTAATATGTGCCCGCACCGGAAACATTGAGCGTAACTACGTCAGCATCAGCGCTTTTCAATGTTATCTTGGAAACATCAGCATCTACCACTTCGATACGCAGCAGCCCGCATTGGTTCTCGAACTTGAGAGAAGTGCTGCCGCTCCATTCTGCTACTGAAAGGCTCGCGTGAGCGAAGGTTCCGTCCTGAACCTTAGGAGCAGAGACATTGATCTTACCGCCCTCGAAAGTAGCAGTCGCATCGAACGGATAAACCGCAGAAAGGCTGCGGGTTCCTTCGAACTGTTCCAATGTGAAGGCGGCTGGAACTTTCACGGTAATGGAAGCGGAGCCGTCCATCTTGATGGATTCAGCGGTAATAGCCTCGGATTCAGAACTTCCGGTCTCACCATTCACCTCATAAAATACAGAAACTTTGTCGCCGACAGACCAGAGCACGGTGCCGTCTTCCTTGATTTCTGTTTTCGTCGATACATTCTGGACTTCTGCGGCCTGACTGGTTTTCGCAGAAACGTCAAATGTCACCTCAACGAGCTCTGCCGGGTCAATTTTCTGACCCGGAGTCTCGTTTTCCTTATCACAAGCAGCGAATACTACCGCCGCCATCGACAAAATTGTAAAAAATCTATTCATCAGGTTTCTTAGTTTTACCAATTGAATTCATCTTCAATAAAATATCCCTGATGAAGAGCGCCGGCCTCCACATTATCCTTGGACATTGCGAACGCACACTCTACAATAATGGGACTAATTTCAATCATTGGGGGCACATATCGTTTACCCCCCCCCAGCATATTTTCCAAGTGTTTCATAATTATGTGTCTTGTTAGGAATTATCTCAATCCTTTGCCGTCAAGATACTTGATGACGAGCTCGGCGACATCGGTCTGGACGAAATCCGAGCCGGAGGCAATGAACTTGTCCAGCGGAGTATAGTCCCCGTTGCGCAGGGCATTATCCCACCGGTCAAGGAGATTGGAATATGAAAGATATCCTTTCACATGCATCTTCGTGCCGAACTCAGGAATGCTGTTGTTCAGATATACGGCGTTTCCGTACTGGAAGAGTTTCGCGCCGATCATACCGGAGTATGAAGACGTAGCTTCCACGCTGTTGACGTACGGATGAACCGCTACCAGAGGATTAAGCTTTTGATATTCAGCAATGTCTCCGCTGGCAAACAGCATGACCTGGTCCTCCACGCCGGCTTCACAAATTACTTCAAGCACCTTTGCCGGAACATTGTTTTTCCCCGCAAGGTCAAGATTGACATAAATCTTGTCCTTGGTGACCTTGAGAGCCTCCAAGAGGGTAGGAACCTTAGCGACATTGTTCTGCTCGTCCTTATAGACCTTGCCGTCACGGACCATGTCGAAGGACTTGATCTGCTCCAGCGTCAGAGAAGAAACGGCACCGACACCGGTAGTCGTCTCATTGACAGTCTCATTGTGCATAAGAACGAGCTGGCCGTCCTTGGTAGTGCGGACATCAAGTTCCACCATATCCACTCCGGCCTCGATCGCATGAAGGATGTTAGGAATGGAATTGTCCGGAATCCCCTGCTTGAAGGATTCCATTGTATTGCCGCGGTGCGCAACGACATAGATGCGGCTCACCGTGAGATCTTCCTCCCACTTCTCCTGAACAGCATCGCAGAGTTCAAGCAAAGATGTGGTCTTGGGATTGATCTGTCCCTTATCCTGATCTTTTACTACGTACTCGGTGCTGTTGCAAGAGACAAGTGCGAGTGATGCTACGAGAAATGATGCAAAAAATTTTCTCATTTCGATAAAATTAGATTTGACGGTTCGTATGACGTCTGTCGTGACCGAACATCGGCCATTCAGATGCAGCAGGTCCTTTGCAGAACTTGTTGTCGCTCTTGTCATAAGGGCGGAACGCGATCACGCCAGAGAATGTTCTGGTATCGGAATCAGTAAATGAGATATAAACGATACCATCGTCACCGATGACTACAGATGACCAGATCTTCGCCATACGGAGACCTTCAAATGTCTTGGCATCTTTCGACATTACTGCGTCTGCAATATCTGCTTTCAGCAACAAGTTGCAGTTCTTGTCAACGACATAATACTGACCGGACTCTGTTCCGAAGTGAATGTTTCCGGCAGCGTCAACAGCCGGTGAACCAGCCACTTTCTCCTGGACTTTGTAACGTCCGATGACTTTGCATTTGCCGTCAGCACCAGCGGTCTTAGGATCAATGACTACGATTCCACCATCATCCTGACCGGTAGTGAATGCGAGAGCAGCTACGATGTAGCCTTCAGAAGTAATGGCAACACCACCCTGATCCTGCACAGCGCCGTTATCCTCAACATAGTGGTTCACAACAATATTACCGGTCGCAGCCTCCACAGCATAAACTCTTGTTCCTACCTGGTCAGTAAGGACACCTGCAACGCATGGCTTTCCGTTAAGCGTAAGAGCTGCGATTCCTCCCATCGGAGCTTGTTTGACAAAAGTCTGCTCTTTGTTGCTGTTCCATTTGCCCCAAGCCGGATTAACTTTATTGTCGCCGCCATTGTCGAGGGTATTCTGGGCTATGGTCCAAAGACCCCAGTTTCCACCATACCAGCTCACATAGCCGTCTTTCGTAAGAAGCAATCCTGTACGGCAGCCTCCTGCAGGCTGTGCAAAGCCATTGCGCTTGCCGGTAGCTTTATCTGCAGAAACGGCGATTCCATTTTGTCCTGTGCAGCCGAAATAGATATTCTTGTCGCCAATACCACCTATACTTGCCTGATATGCAGGCTCCGGTGTAGTTCCATCAGCCCTATACCACTGGCTGAATGACCATTTCACCGAACCGTCAGCATTATAGGCGATAAAATGGCCATCCTTATCGGCTGAACCGCAACCGATGAAAACGGTGCCGTCGGTGTCGATTGAAGGAGTGCCGTAAGTCACGCCTTTATTGACAGCTGTGAACATTTCCTTGTCGAACACTTTCTTGCCGTCCTTGTCGAACTTGTAGAGCTTGTTCGATCTTGTAGAACACCATACGCTTCCGTCATTGGCGATCGCCGGAGAGGTGATGGCATTATAACCTTCCATATATCCGACCCAAAGGACTTCGAGGCCGCCAGTTTTGGCAACAGGAGCCGGATCCACTACGACAAGCTTCTTTTTGCTTGCCTTGTTGCCGAGGTCATCTGTCAATGACAGTGTCACGGTATATGTTCCGTTGGTCTTGAATGTGTATTTCACATCCTCGTCATGCTTTTCGAGCTTTTCGCCGTCGACTGTCCAGTCGTAAGTATATGGCTTCTTTCCACCAGTGCTGGTGCTGGTGAAATGAATTTCGTCTCCTGCATAACAAGGGTTTGCAGAAATCTCGAAACTTGCAGTAAGACTGCTTACTTCAACCTTCTGCTTCTCGCAGGCAAGAACTGATACCAGCGCTCCTGCTACCAGACATAATGTTTTAATCTTATTCATAATGTTTTAATGATATGGGTTTTACAATTATTGTTCTGCTCCTGAATAACCGGGATTCTGGGTATATGCTCCGCCGGCTTTATCTCTTTCATCCTGAGGGATAGGCCAATACATGAGGAAATCACGTCCGTTCCACTCGGAATACTGCTTGTCAATCCACTTCGGGAAATCGGCAGAATGATGCCTCAGGCCGATTCTCTTTATATCGAACCAGCGATGTCCCTCAGCATAGAACTCCCGGCGGTTTTCATCGAGAATAAGCGTTTCAAGCTCATCTTTTCCGAGTGAAGCAGGCAAGTTCACCGATGAATACCTCTTTTCGAGAAGTGAAAGAAGGGTCTCACGCGCTCCCGGATAATCTCCGCTCGCCCACTGCGCCTCAGCTTTTATGAGATATACATCCGCCAATCTCATACACATCAGCGGAGACTGTGAAGGCTCCGGATTCTTTATGAACTGACCGCCCTGTCCGTTAGGGAATTTGATGATCGGCTTAGGATCCTCGGTAGAGAATGTCGCCGCCTTGCGGATGTCTCCTGTTCTTGTGGCATCGTCACTGTACAGTTTGGTCCAGCATTCGTCAGTCGGAGAGTAGTTGTATGAGCCGTCAGTATCATTGACACTCTCAAACAAGCGGATATAATCAGTAGAGCGGATGTTGATCGGGGCAAAAATGATTTCCTTGTTTGAGGTGCCGCTGATGAACATTGACGCGAAATCCGTACTGTTTGAGTTCAATGAGAAGCGGCCGGACTTGATCACATCGTCAGCAAGGGCAATGGCTTCAGCGTCCTGCGCCATCCAGAGCATTATCTTCGCACGGAAAGCCTTGCAGAATTCCTTGGACGGATAGGCGAAGTTCTTGAATTCGCACAAAAGATCCTCAGCGGCCTTCAAATCCTCGACTATCATCGCCCAAACTTCTTCCTCGCTGGAACGCGGAACAATTTCCGTGCTGCCGGAAACCTTTATGATAGGAACTCCGCCATAACGCTGCACAAGTCCCGTGTAGATCATTGCCCTGAACAGATAGCCTGTTCCGAGTGCGGTCCTGACGTCGCTGCTGCCCTGGTTGGATGCTCCAAGTGCAGATTTTATCAAAAGGTTGGCATAGTTGAGTTTCTGATAACAATACTGCCATCTGGTCAATGGAATCTTAGCAGAAGCTGACTGCGTCTCGCCATGGACATCCGAATAGGAAAATCCGGGACCGCCTTTGAAGTTTTCTGCCAGATAATCCCCTTCAAACCACAAATTGGTCAAAAATGCTTCGTACTGATGGAGAGTACCGTTTGTCAACAGCGCGAGGTCATTGTCTGTAAGCTTGTTGGCAGGAATCTGTCCTTTCGGACTCGGATTGTCCAGCCACGAGCATGATGCCGCAAGAACCGACACGCACAAAATCATTGAAATAAATATCTTGTTTTTCATATCTGTCAGTAATATTGATTGATACATCTTTTAGAACTGGATCTGAATACCGAAGAGGTAAGACCTGAGTGAAGGCTGGTAGCCGAAATCGACACCGTAACCGGCTGACGCAGGGCCGCTCGACATGGAAACTTCAGGGTCATATCCGTCATACTTCGTGAGTGTCAATGCATTGTCCACAGAGAAGAAGACTTTTGCAGAATTCGACTTGATGGCTTTCAGCACCTTATCCGGAAGATTATAGGAAAGAGTTATCGTCTTGAACTTGAAATATGACGCATCCTCAAGATAACGGGTAGATGTCAGGATATTGTAATCCACATCCCAGCCGGTATGGACTCCTGAAAGAACCGGACGCGGCATATCATTGATTCCCGAGCCTTCGCGCCAATAATGATTGGCGGCGTGCTTGCTCACATTGAAATAGTTGGTCACGGACTTTCCGGAATCGTCAGTCACTGTTCCGGAGCTGAGTCCGAGATGCTCGGTACCTTCCTGGCCGCAGCCCTTCCAAGCGGCGAACACCTTGCCTCCGATGCTGTACTGGCAGAACACTGAAAGTTCGAGTCCTTTCCAACCGAAATTGAGGTTCGCTCCTCCGAAGAAATCAGGAGTCGCCTTTCCGACACACATCCTGTCATCGTTATAGTCAATGTCTCCGTCACCGTTGACGTCAGTATAGATGCAGTCTCCGGCTCTTACGCCTTTTGCATAGAGTTTTGCAGGAACATCCTCGTCATTCTGGTAGATACCCTCAAAATTGAGCATATACCAAGAAGATACAGGCTGACCGGTGATGAGCGCGTGCTTGGTACCGCCGAAAAGAGTAGCCTGCTGTATAGGGATGATATCCTTACCGTCAAGAAGTTTCGTAAGCTTGTTCTTGTTGTAGGATATGTTGGCGTCCATATAGAGGTGGAAGTCTCCGATTTTGAGTGGAGTACCGCCCACGGTAAGTTCGAAGCCGTCATTGGATATGCTTCCGATGTTGGATGTAAGTGTCGTGTAACCTGAAGTTACGATTACCGGCTTCTGATAGAGCAGGTCGTCGGTAGTAGCATGGAAATAATCGAAATCGACATGCATCCTGCCCTTGAACAGCTCCGTATTGACTCCGAAATTGTACTTTGTCGAAACCTCCCACTTCAAGCCCTGGGCTGGAGTAGAGAATGCGAGACCGGAAACGCCGTTATATGAGGAGCCCGCGCTGACGAGGTCCATTGCGGCCCAGTTGCTGATGCCGTCCATGGAACCGGTCTGGCCTGCTGATACGCGGAAACGCAGTTCATCTACCACATCGTTCTTCGGGAAGAACTTTTCATTGGAAATGATCCAGGCGAGGGACGCAGCCGGGAAGAATCCGAATCTGGATTCCTGCGGGAAACGTGACGAGCCGTCAGTTCTGAACGAAGCGTTGAGGACATATCTGTCTTTCCAGTTGAATGCTGCTCTTGCGAACCAGGATTCGAGGGCGTATGCATTGTAACCGATGCTTCCGCTGTAAATCTGGGTTCCGCTCGTTATGAGGTTGAAACTGGACGATGGGAATGCATTGTTCGCATAATTGTCTGAAGCTGCGCCGAAATTGGATGCGCTGTAATTCTCGTATGAGAAACCGGCCATAAGGTTATAGGTGAGGCCTTTCCATTTGTTCTCGTATGATGCCACTGCATCGAACACATATCTCAGACTGGTGTTCTTCTGCTCTGAAAGTGCATGCCAGCCGTCTTTGTAACCACGCTCGGTATTGAGTTCCGTGAGCTTCTTGGTGGTATGGTCATAGATGGAGTATGCACTGAGGGAAGGCGTGAACTTGAAACCCTTGAACGGAGTAAAATCCATGGAGAACGTTCCTTGGAGCTGGAACCTGTTCGTCCAGTAATCTTCCTCGTTGATGGCCATCACAGGGTTATGACGGACAAGACCGTCCTTGCTCATTGTCCTGTAATCTCCGCCGTCGGCATTGGCCCTGGTCTGGAAGCCCTTGGAGTCGGTGGTTCTCGTGCAATACGGTGTGTACCAAGGCTGTTCCTCGCGGGCGGCTCTCAAAACCTTGAGCGAGCCGTCCTGCTCCTCGATCATGTCGTAGCGGGAGAATGCTCCGGAAAGATTGAGGTTTACCTTGAGCCAGTCAGTAAGTTTCTGGTTCACTTTGGAACGGAGGGTGTATTTTCCGAAGTTCGTCTTGTTGAGATATCCCTGCTGTCCCTCGGCACCGAATGAGAGAAATGCCTGTGTCCAGTCGTTGCCGGCCTGAACGCTTGCTGATGCAGTGTAACGCTGCGCAATTTTTCTGGAGATGGAGCCCACCCAGTCGAAATCAGTGATGTTCTCCGGTATCGAGAATGTCTTCAGTTCCTTTTTCTGGAGGTTATAGTTGTCGAAAGCCTCCTGCATGACCTTGATGTATTCCGCGGTTGAAGCCATCTCGATATCCTTGGCAATGTTGGAAAGTCCGTATGTGCCGTTCACACTGATTATCGGCTTGCCTGACTTGCCGCTCTTGGTAGTGATGACAATGACTCCAGAGTTCGCCCTTGAACCATAAATGGCTGTCGCAGAGGCATCTTTCAGCACCTCCATGCTTTCAATATCAGAGGCGTTGATGTTAGGATAAGACTCTGCGGGAATGCCGTCCACCACATAAAGCGGACTTGAACTTCCTGCGATGGAGTTGACTCCACGGATAATCACATTAGGACTTGAACCCGGAATTCCGGACGCATTGCTGATACTCACGCCCGGAGCTCTTCCCTGGAGCGCCTTGATAGGGTCCATCTCGGCGCCACGGTCCACCTGGTCCATTTTCACGGACGAGATGGATGAGCTGACCAGCCTCTTGGACTGACTGCCGTAACCTACTACGACAGTCTCCTCGATGGCAAGCGCGTCTTCTTCAAGCACGACCCTGACCGGAGTGGCATCCTGCGGAGTCGCTATCTTCTTCTCGACATATCCGAGACAAGAAAATGTCAACTGAGGAACATCGGCGTCTACAGTCATCGTAAAACTTCCGTCAATGTCAGTCAGACAGCCTTGATTCGCCTTTCCGCTAATTACCGCGACGCCTACGATCCCGAGTCCGGACGCATCCACGACTTTTCCGGTCACTGTATGTTTCCCGACTTTCGGACTGACCTTTACGGGTGAGATAAGAGCTATCTGGCGGCCTTTGATCGTATAAGTAATTCCCGTTCCTTCCAAGATAGTCTTTACCGTCTGTTCAATGTCCGCACCCTTCACATTTGCAGAAATTCGTGCATTTGTATCCACGTTCTGGGCATCATAGAAGAACGAGTAATTACTGTTCTTTTCCACTGCCGCAAGTGCCTCGCGAAGCGTGACACCTTTCAGATTCAGCGTAATCTTCTCCTGAGCCAGTGCCGTTCCGCACATAAGCAGGAAAAAGGATATTGCTGCGCATATCAACTTTTTTACTTGCATAAGATTTATGTGATTAATTTAATAGACTATAGCAGATTTAGGGCTCTCGAAACGATAATTCACGCCTGTAGTCGCGCTGATGATGGAAAGCACAGACTCTAGAGACTCATCGGTTATCGTGAAGTTTATGCAGCCCTTTCCGACCAGATCGTCGGCCAGAACCACATTTACGCCATACCACATGGACAAGTCATGGCACACCTTGTCAAGAGTCGCATCCTGGAACGACAGGCGCTCCATGCACCACAACATTGATCCGCGCACATCACCCTTTCCGATTCTCACCTCGCCGCTTTTCTTGTCGAAAACCGCTACTTCACCCGCCTTCATCATGCTTTCTTTCCCCTCTTCGATTCCTGTCAATGACACAGATCCTTCCACCAGGCTGACAATCACCTCATCCAGCCGTGAATCCACATCGAACTTGGTTCCCAACACCTTGATTTCCAGTCCTCCTGTCTGAATGACGAACGGCTTTTTCTTATCTTTGGCCACATCGAAGAACACACGTCCTTCCGCCAAGACATTCCTGTCCTTCTCGCCGAAATGCTTTCCGTATGTGACAGACGCTCCGGCATTGAGAGTGACGTCACTTCCGTCCGGAAGACAGACACGGCTCTTTCCGGAAACGCTCGCGAACGTGACAGGCTTGTCTCCATAAGATTCATATATATTGTAACTGAATATCGAAACGACCGCAACGGCAGCGGCAGCGGCAATTCCGGCAACAATGCGGACAAACCGGGAGGAGAACAAATTCGTCCCATGTTCCGCAGCCAGGCGCCTGTTAAGTTCCGACCAGGCGTTATTTATGTCAAAATCAGGAGTTTCCGCGTCCACAATCTCGTTCCATACTTTCAAGAACTTGCGATACTCGGCATCATTTCCAGGCACGGCCAACCACTCCGCAAACAGCTTTTCCTGTTCCGGAGAGTTACTTTCCCTCAAATGTCCGGCTAATACTTTTACGATTTCCGTCGGTATGCGTGTCTTCATAATTACGTGACTTTACTATAAAGACACATCCGGACACACCGCTACCCTCGAAAAAAATTGATTTTTTACATAAAAATAAGAAAAAGGTAAAGTTTTTTCACAGCAATACGCATATATTTCAGGGCCCTGGACATATATCCTTCCACGGTCTTCACGTCCAATCCCGTCCTGGAGGCAATCTGCGCGTATGTCAGTCCTTCCTTACGGCTCATATTGAAAATATCCCGGCACTTTTTCGGAACCGAAGAAGCAGCCTCCCAAGCTATTTCTATCAATGTATCCGTATCGAATTCGTAAATTTCCTCATAGGACACCGATGATGCCGTCTCCAGCTCCTCATGGTGTTTGCGGGAGCGTATCTTGTTCAAGCTGCGGTTATGCACCGCTCTTTTAGCGTAAGTTTCGAAAGATTTTTCAATGTTTATGGATGTCCTGTTGCGCCACAAATGCATGAAAAAGTCCAGCACGACCTCTTCGGCATCCATACTGTCTCCAGTGTAAAAATAGGCATAACGGCAAAGAGGTTCATACCAAAGATCAAACAACGCCTTAAAGCTCTCGTTGTTTCCTTCAGCACTAGACTTCCACAATATGCCCGTAGCCTTTTCTTCCATCAGTTACGAATTATCTATTTGTTCTACGCAAATACTGTGGCGAAAGTATATAAATAATCGGTCAACTCCAAGATTTTTTTTAGAGACGCCCCGATTCCGTCGCAATCATCTCCGCAAATGCGGGCCAGTAATTGCGGGCTATGAAATGGCGGATTGCGGTCTGGTTCAGCTGTTTGGGAGAATTGAGAATGGACACCAGTTCGGGGATGGAATGATATATACGGCAGACATTTTCGGAGGCCAGGTCTGCGAAGGCGCCGAAAGACGGGCCCACCGGTTCGCCGCCCATGGCAATCGTGTCCATGAGGACGCCGGAACCGGAAACAGAGCCGGGAAGATATGGGAAAACCACGTATTTGCTGGACGGGATGAGACTGCGGAGCTCTTCGAAAGATGCAGAACGGTTCTCGAAAAGGAAGTGAGTGGCGGACGGGCGGGAAATGCTCTGCTCTATCGAAGCTGACAGAGAAGCATCGGAACAGCGGCCCACTATGTGGACATCCAGGCCGGCATCACGGATTTCGGGACAGGAAACGAACTCCAGAACGCCCTTATATGGAAGGACATTGCCCCAGATCAGAATGCGGTCGGAAGACATGTCAGGCGCTGGAACATCGGTCGCAGGCATCGGATGGCAGACGTATTTCACCTTGGCCGGGTCGCCGCCGAAATTGGAAATCAATGACTTGGCGTACGCGGCCGTGTCGGTGGAATGGGACAGCACCAGAACCGACTGGCGGAGCATGCGCATTGTCAGGGAACGGGACATCCGATTCTCGCCCTTGTGCGGACGCGGATTGTGGAAAATGAATATGACCTCGCGACGGCGCAGCTTCATGATGAGAAGCGAAAGCATTGCCGCAAGATACTGGATGAACGCAAGTTTGTGGAACGCTATGGTCTCCACGAAACTCAGCAGGAAAACATCGGCAGAGAAAGAATAGCGAAGCAATGTCAAGCCCTGCGAAAGTCGCGGTTTATTCTCAAAATCAAGCACTTCGAAATACGATGCCAGCTCCTTTTTCAAGTGGATGAAATAAGGATTGGGGTAACCGCCCTTGCGGTTGGCCGACGGAGCCACGTAAATTTTCCTGCGCATAATCCGGTCCGTCAGATCAGAAACATCAGATATCCAAGGCCCATGAGAACGGACAATGCGAATGTCGACATGACAAGCATCGGAAGCATCGGGTCCAATGCCTTGTCTTCACGGGTCCAGATAAAATATAGATGTACCGCAAAGAGCGGAAGCGTCAGGAAAAAGAGCCAATGCCAAGGGTCCGGGAACCGCAGCAGATTGAATATCACAAGACATATCCATCCGCCTGCGATGAGGGCGGTATGATAAATACGGGCACCCTTCACACCTATGCGCATAGGAGTGGTCACACGGATTCCGGCATCGGATTTCACGTCGCGTATATTATTGACATTCAATACTCCTACACTGAAACAGCCGATGGCGACAGCAGGAAGGAGAAGAATCATTGACGGTATTGTATGAGCCACTACGAAATAAGCGCCCAGCACTGAAACTAGGCCGAAGAATATGAATACCGAGAGGTCGCCAAGTCCCCTATAGCCGTAAGGATTGCTGCCGAGGGTGTATTTTATCGCACCTCCGATGGCTGCAGCGCCGAGAATAATGAGGCAAATCGGCTCCAGCTGGAACAATGTTCCGAAAGATGCCTGAAGCATCAGGAGTCCCGACAATGCACATGCCACGGTCATCACCACGATGAAACGCTTCATTTCGGTAACCGTGAGCCCGCCTTCCACCAACGAATATTTCGGGCCCTTGCGCTTGGCATTGTCCACACCGCTCAACGAGTCGCCGAGTTCATTGGAAATGTTGGAAAGAATCTGGAGACAGACCGTGGTTAGCATCACCAGCAGCGCCACCTTGAAACTGATACGATAGTCAGCAGCTGCCAACATGATGCCAAGTGCCACTCCCGCAAGAGAGAGGGGCAGAGATCTCAGCCTCATGGACTTTATGTAGTACGACAATTTCTTCATCATTTCATTTTCTTAGGGAAAAACACCTTTATCGCTACAGATATGCCATGCACGACAGCATAGACAAATCCCTGACTTCTACAATCATATATGAACTGCTGATGCGGAGGACGTCCGTCAGGAGCATAAAGATAAGCGATTCTGTCGTGAAGGGAGCATGACCGGTCACGCCATTTCTGGACATGCTCCGAACGGTCGCACGTGCACAGCACACCCGGCGCCACCACGCGGACGACATTGGCCTTGAAGGCCCTTACGCCATAGTCAATGTCTCCGTAGGAATGCTGGTAATGGATGTCAAGATTTCCCAGAATCCGGTAGACGTGCGACGGGACCAGCACCAGCTTGCCGTCAAAGGTATAACATGGAACCGGAATCGCAGGGTCCGGCTCGACAATCTTACCCGACTTGTTGCGTCCTCCATAACTCAGTTCTCCGGAGGAATCTTCCGCCGTACCGACCACTATCGCCTTGTGTCTCAAGAACATTGACATTTCCATAAGACATGCGAGAGCTCCTTCTTTCATGCGTGCGCGGACATTGGTCCAAAGGTAGAAATCGGGCGCGTCCTTCGCGGCTTCTTCCCACGCGGCGTGCATCCCGAGATTCCAGTACAACGTCCCGCTTCCGCGGACAATGCGGGTCTGCGGAAAGTTTTCTTCAACGGCTTCGGCAGTCCCGTCCGTGCACCCGTCATTCACCAGATATACCGTGAAGGAATACATGCCGTCGCCCTTCATGGAATCTATCTGCTGATAACAATTGCGCAGGCAATCCAGAGTCTGTTCCAGACTGTTGTGGACTGTCAGAAGTACCGCTACTTTCTGCATTATGAATCGAGTTTAAGAACAGCCATAAACGCACTCTGAGGCACCTGTACGGTACCGATCTGGCGCATACGCTTCTTCCCTTCCTTCTGTTTTTCGAGCAGTTTACGTTTTCTGGTCACGTCACCGCCGTAGCATTTCGCCGTCACGTCCTTACGCACCTGGCGTACGGTTTCACGGGCAATGATTTTCGCGCCGATCGCCGCCTGGATCGCGATGTCGAACTGTTGACGCGGAATGAGGTCCTTCAGTTTCAGGCATATCTTCCTTCCGAAATCATAAGCCCTGTCCTCATGGATAAGCGTAGAAAGCGCGTCGGCAGGGTCACCATTCAGCAAGATATCCAGCTTGACCAGTTTTGCAGGTCTGTAATCCTTTATGTGATAATCGAATGAGGCATATCCCTTCGAAATTGTCTTGAGCTTGTCATAGAAGTCGAACACGATTTCTGAAAGAGGCATCTCATACGTAAGTTCCACCCGGTCGGCAGTGACATAATGCTCGCCCATGAGGGTTCCGCGCTTGTCGATGCAGAGTTTCATTATCGGACCGTAGAACTCCGTATTGGTAATGATCTGCGCCCTGATATATGGCTCCTCGATATGGTCGATGAGCGTCGGGGCAGGAAGTCCTGACGGGTTGTGCACGTCAATGCACTCTCCCTTGGACGTGTAAACCTTGTACGACACGTTAGGGACAGTCGTGATGACGTCCATGTTGAACTCCCTGAAAAGCCTTTCCTGTACGATTTCCAGATGGAGAAGTCCGAGGAAGCCGCATCGGAAACCGAATCCCAGCGCCATGGATGACTCCGGTTCGTAGACGAAGGAAGCATCGTTCAACTGGAACTTTTCCAATGTCGCACGAAGTTCCTCGTATTTGTCCGCCTGCACCGGATACATTCCGGCGAAAAGCATCGGTTTCACCTCCTCAAATCCCGCAATCGCCTCTTTACAAGGTCTGTCCACATGTGTGATGGTATCGCCGACCTTGACCTCCGCCGCAGTCTTGATACCGGAAATGATATATCCCACATTGCCGCAGCTGACCTCCTGTGTCGGCGACAGCCGCATTTTCAGCACACCGATTTCGTCTGCGACATATTCCTGTCCGGTATTGAAGAACTTGACCTTGTCACCGGTATGGATAACTCCGTTCTTGATCTTGAAATATGCGATAATGCCTCTGAACGAGTTGAACACAGAGTCGAAAATCAATGCCTGGAGCGGTGCTTCCGGGTCTCCTTCCGGTGCCGGAATCTTCTCCACGATGGCATCCAGAAGCGGCGCCACGCCTTCTCCCGTCCTCGCGGAAACCTGGAACACTTCCTCCGGGTCACATCCGAGAAGGTCGCAGACCTCGTCGGTCACCACGTCCGGACGCGCTGCATCCATGTCGATCTTGTTCAGGACCGGTATAATCTCCAGACCATGGTCAATGGCCTGATACAAGTTCGAAATCGTCTGTGCCTGAACGCCTTGCGTAGCATCCACCACAAGCAGCGCACCTTCACAGGATGCGATGGAACGGGACACCTCATAAGAGAAGTCCACGTGGCCCGGGGTATCGATGAGGTTCAGCACATAAGGTTCTCCCTTATAGTTGTACTCCATCTGAATAGCATGACTCTTGATGGTGATGCCCTTTTCCCTCTCCAGGTCCATATCGTCCAGGACCTGATTTTCCATCTCCCTCGCGCCCAACGTCTGGGTAAGTTCAATGAGCCTGTCGGCCAATGTGCTCTTGCCATGGTCAATATGGGCAATGATGCAGAAATTTCTAATATGTTTCATTTGCCCTCCTATTTCTGAATTTCAGTGTTCTCCGAAGAATCGGCCGGAGCATAACCGGCTACCTCTTCATCTGGAATACTAGACCTCATCATCGCCACAAGTGATAGTTTAAGATCGTGAGACACAGTCTTTTCGCCACCTTTCTCCAATTCGTCTATGAGGTAGTAGAGGAACTGGCAGACACGCTCGAAGTCATCTGCCGCATACTCGTAGAACTGCATGTAGAAGTTCGCCGTCGTGAGCAATTCCTTGCCGAGACGCGCGCCGAGGTCGGCTGCCTTGTCAGGAGCTCCGGCTGCGAAATAATCCGACACCATATTGACCACCATATAGTCATTGGTATAGAAGCCGAGAGGAATCGACTCCAGCGGCCAAACGTAATCCGGCATTGACTCCTGACATTTGTCCAGGACTTTAAGCGCCCTTTCCTTGTCGCCTGTCTTCAGGAGAGCATTGGCCGTCGCCACGAAGAGCTCTCGCTGCGGAAGCACGCCGAGGAAGGTGTAATAGTTCTGATAGTCAACATCATAGTTATCCTGACGGATAGCATCCCATGTAAAGACGTTCATCATCTTGTCATAGAGTTCGTCCACGTCCACGAGTCCCGGATCCGCTGAAGAAATCCTGTTGCGTATCGGCACGAACTTGCTGGAATATCCCTCATACATGAGATAATCTTTCAGTCCTATATTGAGATCACCGCCCTGGCTCAGAACATTCAACGGTCTGTCCCACTGATAGTTGGAGAGCAAATCAAGAATGAAGAGCTCCGGCTTGGTGATATAGTTCTTGCCCTTGGGGATTTCCAGCACTATCTGGTCCGGAATCATATCCGCGAACTTAGGACTTACGATGCCCGATTTCAGTGCATTTTCCTTGTTCACCGGAATGCTTATCTTCCTGGACATGATATAGTCCACTTTCTTGCCGTTTTCCAGCACCAGTTTAGCGTCAGGATGCTTGAACACCATCATTACATCGGAGATAGGAATGACCTGGTTCCTTGAATCAGAGATGTATATGAAGTCATTGGTGCCGTAAAGGTACTGCTCCACGCCCACTGTCAGCGGAAGCGGCTTCGATTCGTTGCAAGCCCACTTCATCTGACCGATGTGCCAGTCCGTGCCGAGGAGCGAGGTATTCACGATGCGGACATCCGGACGGACATTTTCGACCTCCTGGGCATACCAGAGAGGGAAAGTATCATTGTCACCATGAGTGATGAGAATGCCCTGCTCGCCTACGGAATTCAGATAGTTTCTCGCCATCTCGACGGAGGTGCGACGGTTGCTTCTGTCGTGGTCGTCCCAGTTCTGCTGCGCCATGAGGGCAGGCACGAAAAGGCAAGCCAATGTCAATGCACCTGCGGTGGCAGCCGGATATTTGTTTTTCAATGCTCCGCCTATCCAGTGGAACAATGCCATAGCACCGAATCCGATCCAGATGCAGAACGCATAGAACGAGCCCGCATAAGCATAGTCACGCTCGCGCACCTGATAAGGCGGCTGGTTAAGGTACATGACAATGGCGATTCCCGTCATGAAGAACAGCAGGAACGTCAGCCAGCAGCCTCTCTTGTCCCTCTCGAACTGGAAAAACAGGCCGAAGATGCCCAGCAGCAACGGCAGAAGATAGTAATGGTTCTTGCCCTTGTTGTTTTTCAGCACTTCCGGAGCATCGCTCTGGTCACCGAGACGCAGCTGGTCAATGGCCGGGATGCCGCATTCCCAGTTTCCGTAGAACAATTCTCCCGGGCTCGGGCTGTGTATGTCGTTCTGCCTTCCGGCGAAGTTCCACATGAAGTATCTCCAGTACATCCAGTTCAGCTGGAAGTCGAAGAAGAAATTCAGGTTCGCCCAGAAAGACGGCTTCTTGTAGTCGGCTCCCGGAATCGTACGGCCTTTGCCGCCCGTGTAGGATTCATAGAACTTGATATATTTAGGGTCGCCGTTCCACATTCTCGGGAACAGCATCTTGCCGGATGATTCGTAGACAGGGTCCGACGGCGCATCCACATGCTTGTACTTGCCGCCCACCGGAGCCCAGTATTTCTTGCTTTCGAGGTGGTAAGGTGCACCGTAATACTGTCCGTAGACGAGCGGTGTGGTTCCATATTGCTCACGTGAGAGATAACGGACAAGAGTAAAGGCATTGTCCGGCTGATACTCATTGGTCGGAGGCATCACATTGGAACGGATAATCACGATCGCGAATACGGAGAATCCGATAACGATGGTGGTAAAGCAGAGCAAAATGGTGTTGATCATCACTTTACCTCTCTTGTAGGTCCAGAACGCGCCCCAGAAACAGAGTGCAAGAAGTGCGACCATGAAGAATGACGCTCCGGAGTTATAAGGAAGTCCGAAGACATTGACAAACAGCAGGTCAGCGTATGCGGCCCATTTCGGAAGATACGGTATGATGACGAACAGGAGCAATGCGAGTATCACGACTGACACCATGAAAATCTTCACATATTCCCATAACGAGTAGTGACCGTTCTCGCGGCGTCTGTAGTAGAACAGGAACACCAGCACCGGAATCGTCAGAAGGTTAAGCAGATGCACTCCTATGGAGAGTCCCATGAGGAATGAAATCAGCACGATCCACCTGTTCGCATACGGGGTGTCCGCCTGGTCGTACCATTTGGTCATAGCCCAGACTACCAGCGCAGTGAAAAGCGACGACATCGCATAAACCTCGCCCTCGACAGCCGAGAACCAGAATGTGTCGGAGAAGCAGTATGCCAATGCTCCGATCGCACCGCTGCCGCATATCAATATCGCCTGGCTGACGCTCCAGCCGCCGTTCTCTTCAGGTTTCCCCGCGAGACGTTTCGCGAAAAAGACTATCGTCAGGTAAAGCAGGAAGATGGTCAATGCCGAGCACAATGCGCTCATGACATTCACCGCAACAGCCGCATGAGCAGCGTCGGCAAACATTGTAAAGAAACGCGCAATGAGCTGGAACATAGGGTTTCCGGGAGGATGGCCCACTTCCAGTTTGTATGATGATGCAATAAATTCACCGCAATCCCAGAAGGATGCTGTCGGCTCGATAGTGGAAAGGTACGTGAACGCTGCTATCACGAAGACGACCGCAGAGGTTATACCGTCCCAAAGTCTGAACTTTTTATTATCCATAAATAAATCTAAAATTTCTTCTTTGCGGAGACAATGTATTTCTCCGAACTAGCAAAGATAAAACAGATTAGCTATCTTTGCAAAAAAGAAATTGTACATTATGGCAGATAACGATTGGAAACAGCGTCTCGGAGTAGTTTATTCGACCAATCCGGACTTCAGATACGAACAGGACAATGCTGAGGAAGCGCAGACATTGCCTCCTGAAAAACAGAAATTGACGGTTTCCATCGACAGGCGTTGCAGGGCAGGCAAGCAGGTGACGCTGGTGACAGGTTTCGTCGGAAACGAGGCCGACCTGAAGGAACTCGGAAAGACATTGAAAGTGAAATGCGGGGTCGGAGGCACGGCGAAAGACGGGGAAATCACTATCCAGGGCGACCTGCGCGACAAGGTGACCGCTCTTCTCAACTCCATGGGCTACAGGGCCAAACGCGGAAACTAACCGGAGCAAGACATGCCGATTTCATCACAGATAACGTCAGTGGACACGTTGCAGGTAAAGTCTGCGACGGAGGCTTTCGTGCAGGGATATCTGCCGACTCATGACGGAACCCTCCTTGGCACGGTAGCGAGCCCCGACTTATGGGGGACATCGCCGCTGAACTGGGGCCTGATGGCATTGTGCATAATATTCATCCTCCTATTTTTCAGACGTTTCATCTCGATATTTCCGCACATTTCCAGAGGCATGATAAGATGGAAGGAAGTCCTCACGATGGAGAACAACATGCGACTGAGCAGGGAACGCGATTCTGTAGCGGCTGTCGCGGTGCCGGTAATATGCGTCTGCGTGTCGAGACTCGACCTTTTCCATGCGTCCTACATTGACCAGGCCGAACCCGGGACAAAAACATTGATAGTGTCCGGAATGATCCTGGGATTCCTGCTGGTGCGCGGATTGATTTCGCTGATGCTGCCGGCGCGCAAACTCAGGAGCGAGACCGCGAGGGCTGCCGGCAGGACAGCATACAATTTCATCATCGTGCTTTCAGTCGTTTTGCTCGCTCTCACCGTCGTACATTCATTGTCCCGCGGCTGCGCAGTCTTCTCCATAAAGGCTGCATTGATCTCGTCGGGCGTCCTCTGGGGGCTGTTTTTGCTGAGAAAGTATCAGATAATGGCGTCAGACGCTGGTCATTTCGCCGCATTTTTGTATCTTTGCGCCGTTGAAATTTTGCCAGCTGCGATGTTGGTAGTTTCAATGTTTCCGGAGGCTGTCCGGGAGCTTGTGGGGATGATTCCCACTGCGATAACGAGAAGTTGACAAACGAATTATGGCAATTAAGAAGATTTTGATCTCACAGGAGACACCGATGAACGTGGCTCCATACGAGGCACTCAAAGAAAAATATGGTGTACAGATAGATTTCATGCCGTTCTTTCTGATCGAGCCTCTTTCTTCCAGAGAATTCAGAGCCCAGAGAATCAACGTACTGGATTATACAGCAATAGTTTTTTCAGCCAGACATATGATCGACGCATTCTTCCGGCTTTGCGAGGAATTGCGCGTGAAAGTGCCTGAGACGATGAAGTATTTCTGCACCTCAGAAGCTGTGGCAATGTATCTCCAGAAGCACATCGTGTTCAGAAAGAGAAAGATTTTCTATGGTAACGGCACACCGGCATCCGTGCTGGAGCAGATCGGCACCAAGCACAAGGGCGAGAAATTCCTGATAACCACTTCTGATTCAAGCAGCAATGAGGCTCTGAAGGGTCTTTTCGATGCCCAGAAGATTGATTACAGCACGGCAGTTTTCGTGAAGTCAGTTTCACAGGACCTCAAAGGCGTGGATTTGTCTTCATACGACATGATCGTGGTTTACAACCCGTCGGATATCAAGTCATTGCGCGAGAACTATCCTGATTTCAAGCCGGAGAACACGAAGTTCGTGACTTTCGGAAAGCAAATCGTTAAGGCAATGGAGGAGGCCGGACTCCCGATCGAGATTCAGGCTCCTACTCCGGAGGCTCCGTCAGTGGCTCGTGCCCTGGACTTGTATCTTGAGAATCACAAGAACGACTAATGGTTAATGAAGTCCGTAACACATTGAAAAAGAATGAGAGGCTATCCTCCAAGGCTGGTCTCTCTGCTCTTTTCGCGAACGGTCGTTACGGCAATGCCAAAGGCATAAGGTATTGTTTCAATGCCGGTAATTCCCTGCCTTACAACAGAATAGTGGTTTCCGTGCCGAAGCGTTGCTTCAAGCGCGCGGTGAAACGCAACCTTCTCAAGCGTCGCATCCGCGAGGCCTATCGTCTGAACAAACAGCTTCTGCCGGTGTCAATGCCTGATGGCGGTACTGACATCTTGTTCATTTACAGCACGAAAGAGGTGCTGGATTTTTCTGCGGTGCAGGAAGCCGTGACTTCTTCTCTTACGGCGATTGCCGCACGTCTTGCCGCCAGGTCCGCTGCTGCAGAAAGTAATGTCGTCGAAATTCCGGAGTAATGTGCAAGTCTACAGATAAGGGACACCGCAGCAAGTTCGCGGAAATCGTGAGGAAGGTCGCGATATTCCCTTTCATTGTCCTTATCACATTTTACCGCAAGTGCATATCGCCCTACACGCCGCCGGCATGCCGTTTCACACCGACTTGTTCCGAGTATGCGCTCCAGGCGTTCCGCAAATGGGGTCCGTTCAAGGGGCTTTATCTTACCGTCCGCCGTCTGCTGCGCTGTCATCCATGGGGCGGGTCCGGATATGATCCTGTACCGTAGCTGTAGGAAACGGGTCATGGGTCATTCGACTTCTGTCGTGCGTAAAAACGGCTGATTTACTCACGACAGCACAGTTTTCGGGCATGATGTGCGTGAAAAACGTTTTATTACGCACGCCAGCAGAGTGTTTCTAAACTTCACACTGGGGCAAAAATAAGAGCCGCACGAATCCGTACGGCTCTTATAGTATTTACAGAGTAAATTAGTCTGTGAGTGAGAATCTCTGGAAAGCGAGAACTTTAGCCTCTTTATCCGCTGTGTGGATATATTCGAGAACTGAAAGTTTGTTATCCCAAATGAACTCCTGATCCTCGAGAGTCTGCTCTTTGAAGAACTTCTTGAGCTTACCCTTCGCGATGTTCTCAAGCATTGCCTCAGGCTTGCCTGCCATCTTCGGATCCTCGGCGATCTGCTGCTTGTACATAGCAAGCTCCTTCTCGACAGTCTCCTTAGGGCAATCAGCCTCAGAAACAGATACAGGGTGCATTGAAGTAACCTGCATTGCCACGTTGCGGCCGATTTCGGTAGGAACCTCTTTGTTGAAGGCAACGATAGCGCCCAACTTGGAGTTGTTGTGAACGTACTCGGCGACATACGGAGCCTCGAGAGCAGCGTAGAAAGCGAGAACGTGCTTCTCACCGGTCTTACCAGTCTGAGCAGAAATCTCCTCTTCTACAGTGTAGCCATCGTTCAACTTCACAGCTTTAAGAGCCTCGATGTCAGCAGGGAAAGCTGCGATGGCAGCGTCTGCGATAGAGTTGGCGAGATTCTTGAAGTCTGGAGTAGCTGATACGAAGTCTGTCTCGCAACCAAGGCACATGATGATAGCCTTGTTACCGTTGATACGGACGAGGACAGCGCCCTCGGTAGTCTCACGGTCAGCTCTCTTGGCTGCCACGAGCTTGCCTTTCTCACGGATGATCTCAACTGCCTTGTCGAAATCGCCTTCAGCCTCTGCAAGGGCTTTCTTGCAATCCATCATACCGGCACTGGTCATCTTACGTAATTTCATTACGTCAGCTGCTGTAATCTGCATAGTAAAATGAGTTTAAATTATTCTGCTTTAACTTCTTCTGCTGCAGCTGGTGCTTCAGCAGCCTCTACTGGAGCGGCCTCAACAGCCTCCTCAGCGTCTTTTGCGCCCTTACGAGGACGGAGCTTCTTGGTAGCTGGTTTCTCAGCTGCCTCGTTAGCTGCCTCTTTCTCCTTTTCGAGCTTCCTTTCGTCCAATCCCTCCTGGATGGCAACGCAAAGAGCATTGGTGATATACTCAATTGACTTTGCGGCATCATCATTAGCCGGAATCACATAATCAATAGGGGTAGGATCGCAACATGTATCAACCATAGCGATTACCGGAATATTCAGACGGTTAGCCTCTTTAACGGCATTTGCCTCCTTCTGTATGTCCACTACGAAAAGTGCTGACGGGAGACGGCTCATATCCTTGATGGAACCGAGGTTCTTCTCAAGTTTAGCCCTCTGGCGGTCAATCTGAAGACGCTCTCTCTTGGCGAGCTTCTCATAAGTACCATCTTCCTTCATCTTGTCGATGGTATTCATCTTTTTGATTGCCTTACGGATGGTAGGGAAGTTAGTAAGCATTCCACCTGGCCATCTTTCTGATACATAAGGCATGTTGACTGAAGCGGCTTTCTCTGCGATGATTTCTTTAGCCTGCTTCTTGGTTGCAACGAAGAGAATCTTGCGGCCTGAGCGTGCAAGTTCTTTCATTACTTCTGCAGCCTCGTCAATCTTGACGATACTCTTGTGCAGGTCGATAATGTGAATCCCGTTCCTTTCAATGAAGATATAAGGAGCCATTTTAGGATTCCATTTCCTGGCAAGATGCCCGAAATGTGCACCTGCTTCGAGTAATTCTTGGAAATTTGTTCTTGGCATTTTTTCTAGTGATGTTTCTTTGTTACACTTTCCCTTCAAGCTGTAGCCATAGCTTGTCGGGCTCTTTTCATCAATCCTGAAGCAGCGGCCGTCCCCGACCGGTCTCCGGGATTTTCCGCAGTCACGGCAATCTTCAAGCAGCTTGCGCAGAATTCGCATCCTGCACCAGGTCCGAAGATTTGTAAACCTGACTGTGCATGTAAATCAATGTGTCCGTAAGATTAACGCTTACTGAACTGGAAGCGGCGACGTGCACCAGGCTGACCAGGTTTCTTCCTCTCGACTTCTCTTGCGTCACGGGTAAGGAAACCAGCGGTCTTGAGAGCAGAACGATAAGCCTCTTTATCTACTTCGCAAAGTGCGCGGGCGATACCGAGTCTCAATGCTTCTGCCTGACCTTTGATTCCACCTCCCACGAGGTTGGCCTTGATGTCAAACTGACCTGTCGTACCGGTTACTTCGAATGGCTGATTAACAATGTACTGGAGAGACTCGTCAGGGAAATATACCTGGAGTTCCTTTCCATTGATAGTCACATTACCTGTACCAGCAGCGACATAAACACGAGCCACAGCTGATTTACGTCTTCCAAGGGCGTTTACTGTTTTTTCCATTTGCTCTGTTTAAATTTCGTTCAACTTAATTTCTTTTGGTTGCTGCGCCTGGTGCGGATGCTCAGGACCTGCATAGATGAACAGGTTGTTGATGAGCTTGTCACCAAGACGAGTCTTAGGAAGCATGCCTTTGACAGCCTTCCTGACCAGTTCGGTAGGTCTTGTGCGAAGAATCTCCTTGGCTGTGGTAGTACGCTGTCCACCCGGATATCCGGTGTAACGTGTGTATACCTTGTTGGTCATCTTCTTGCCTTTGAGAGCCACCTTCTCAGCATTGATGACGATGACATTGTCACCGCAATCAACGTTAGGTGTGAAGCCGGCTTTGGTCTTGCCACGGAGGACAAGAGCAACGCGGGCCGCAAGACGGCCAAGTGCCAGATCGGTAGCATCAATGACGACCCACTCTTTGTTTACAGTTGCCTTGTTAAGGAAAACTGATTTGTAGCTTTGTGTGTCCACTGTCTTGATCTTTAATTGGTTAATAATAAAATTTGCGATCCCTACACATTATAGGGGTCGCAAAGGTAGCAATAATTTTCCAAACCACAAAATATCGATGAAGTTTGTATTTCAATGGTCGTCTTTCGGATCTTCTTTCGGGTCTTCCTTAGGAAGGACGATCGTGCGGAAGCGTTTCTGCCGGCGTTCCCAGCGTTCGCGGGCGAACTGCTGCATGTCCGTCGCCTGGTCATTCTCGTCAATGATTTCCAGACCAAGTATAGTCTCAATGATGTCTTCGAGGGTGATGATTCCCTGGAAACAGCCGTATTCATCTATTATGAGGGCCATCTGCTCATGCTTCTTGAGCAATTCTTCCCAGATAAAGCCACATGAGTCCTCCTCCTTGAAGAATGATATAGGGCGTTTAAGTTCCACCAGTCTCTTGTCGAACTCGTCATCCGCCAGACCTTCCAAGGCATCACTCAACAATATATATCCGGTAATGTATTCCGGCGAATCGGCATAGACCGGGATTCTGGAGAAATGCAGATACGTGTCATTCTTGTAGAAATTCTTCAGTGTCATGTTCTCCTGGGCAGTCATTGCGACAATCCTAGGAGTCATCACATCGCACGCCTTCACATTGTCCAGCTTCATTATGTTCTGGATGACCTTGTTCTCGTCGGAGTCGATCACTCCTTCCTCCAGTCCGATGTTCGCCATGGCAGTCACCTCGTCCCTACTCACGGTCGCCTCGTCGTCATCCTTGCTCAACAGACGTGTAATCAATTGAACGATAATGACAAGCGGCCACATCAGCACGGTCAGGAATGAAATCACCGATGTCACGAATCCCATCAGGCTCTTCCAATATGACGTTCCGATGGTTTTCGGCACAATCTCCGAGAACACCAGCACGAGCAATGTGGTAGCCGCCGAAATGATTCCGAACCATGCGCTTCCAAACAATATCGTAGCCTGACGGCCAATAGCCGCCGCACCCAATGTATTGGCAATCGTATTCAATGAAAGTATTGCAGCCAGAGGCCTGTCCGGATCCGATTTGAACTTGTAGAATTTATCGGCCGGCTTGTATCCCTGTTCTTTTTTCATCGTCACGAAAGATATCGGCGTAGACATCAACACCGATTCCAGAAGCGAGCAAAGGAACGAAACGCCCAGCGTCCCCAGCATGTAAATTATAAGCAGAACCATAGGTTTTCCATAATATTCCGCAAACTTACACAAAATCCCGGAATAATTTCGTCCGCCGCCCTATAAATCTTAACGTTTAAGAATTTTATTGAGCCTCGGCGTGAGTTTGTCCAGGATGCGGGAAAAACCCACGTCAGTCGGATGAGTCCCGTCCGCCGTGCCCAGACTGTCGTTTCCAAGAAAGCCTTTCGAGTCAATGAACCATATGTTCTTGTCCTTCTTCATGCGCGCACGGACCATCTCCTCCCCGGCAGCCTGTTTGGCAGCCTCGTATTCATCAGCCGCCTGGTTGAAATTCCGCTTCTCGCGCCGGATTGTCTGAATGAATATCAATGGCGTATCAGGATGGGATTCACGGATGATGTCCACAAACTTGTCGAACCGCTCACGGATTTCCTTGGCCGACGGATTGGAAAACTGGTCGAAGACAAACGCATCCGCATCAGTGTCAGCAAGAGCGTGCGCGAAACTTTCCTGAAGCTTTCCCTGCCCGCTGAAGCCCATATTGATGCAATACAGGCCATTGTCGCGCCCATAACGTGCCACATAGGTCATTCCAGCCCGGCTCGCCGCCGAACCGTGAGTGATGCTCGACCCCAGGAAGACGATCTTGCGCTTGAAAGGATTCGGCAATGCCGAAATCGTGCTATTCAGGTCAATGCCTATTTCCAGGGAATCTACCACGTCGAAAAGAGGCAGATAGAGCAGACACTCCTTCACGCCGTCCGGCATCGTGGAAAGCATCTTCCGCTCATGATGGATGCAGTCTCCCTTCATGTCAGGCGCCGCCGTGGCGGCAAACACCCAGCGTCCGTCCTTCTTTATATACAGGTCAAGACCTTTCTGCGCATTGGCACCGGTATTGGTGCCGACCACTTTCAGAGCAGAGGTCTTCCATCTGGCGGAAAGAGTCTTGCTGTCAGTGGAAAACGCGACATACACACCAGTCGACTGGCGCGCTTTGGCAGCCAGCGACCCCGTCAGTCCATATTTTTCCGGATCCATCCTCGAAAACGGATGTCCTTCATAAGGAAGGAAGATGCCGTAGACTCCAAGACTTTCAGCATTGACAAACGCCTCTTTGTCGGAATTATTGCCGACGGAAGACGCTCCCGAGCGGATATTGTACATGTCATATCCTATCTCGCGCAGTTTCCCGACAGTCTCGTAATACGGAGTGTCGCAGATGTCGGTGAACCCGACCTGAAAATTCTCTCCGTCGAAACGGCCCGTGCATGCCTGATCGGAGAACTGATGCCAGTGCGTGCCGATCAGATTCGGATGTTCCAGGGCAGAGCGGACATACCTGTAGTACATTTCAGCCCTCTCCGTCTGATTCCGGGTATAGCATAGTCCAGGATGGAACATTCCGCGGTCCATGGCCCCGAAATGGAACTCCCCTATCATGACAGGCTTGTCAATTCCCTCCGGAAGTGCAAAAGTCTTCAGATCAGACCAATAGATGTTATAACTGAGGACATCGCAATATTCCGCCGCGATCCGGAGCACTTCGCTGTTGGAGCCGGAGAAACGGCAGCCGAGATAAAGCACATCCGGAGCTACCGCCTTGAACTCTCTTCGGACCACGCTGAAATACGCCTCGATGAGCTGCGTATTGAAGGCCTCCAGGTCAGCATCCGCCCCTTCAGGAACCTTCTTCCTGTTCGCCAGAAATCCGTCCCATGAAGCGAAAGAAGTCCCCCAGGCAGAATTGAGCGCATCAATGTCGGCATATTTGGACTTCAGCCATTCAGCCATGGCAATCTTCGCTTTCTGGTCTTCGGGAGCCACTGCCGTACATTTCGCAAGATGACGGCTGTCTCCCCATCTGATCTCATTGTCAACGAAAAAGCCGAGGCACCACGGGTCATCCAGCTGGTTCTTCCGCGCCAGAAGCTGCGAGCGCACAGACTCCGCGAATTTATCATTGAACGGATCCATGAACTGCCACCAGAGTCCTCCGGTGCCGTCAATGACCGGAGCCGAAATCTCGATGCGGTCAGTATATGGAGTCCTGTCCATCAGGCATATATCCTTATCGGAAGAATTGGCGATAGTATTCAGTCCCCAGCTGCGGAGACGCTTATGTGCGACATCTGCAAACTCGGACTTATAATCCTTGCCGTACTTCCTATATGCATTCGATGATGAAAAATCATAGGTTTCCTTTATGTTCCTCGCCGTGTAATACGGCTTCAGAAGCGCGTCATGAGTGTAATAGAACGTCCCGAATTCACTGTCTTCGGCAGGAAGTTCCCCGAAGAAGTGCTTGCGCCCGTCAAGCGGAGTGACTCCGGTAGATGTGGTGACACGGACCACACCATGCGACCAGAAAAGATATCCTTCGGGATCCACCATCCACCACTTGCCGTTCACCTTGGCCACGCGGAAATGCCCGGTAGCTTCAAGTCTCGGCCCGTTTTTCCATCCGCCGTAGCGGCTCCAGTCCGAAGCCCCTTTATGCCCGGCCAGATCTGCGGCCTCTTTCTCGCGTGCCGCACGCAATTCTTCATCCGAATGAATCTTGCCCGGCCAGTCTTTGTACTTGAACTGTCCGTAACGGTCTACAAACGGAAAGAATGCGGCGCTGTCCAGTTTCATCCATGGAGCCAACTGCGCCTTCATCCCGTCAACAAACCGGATATCGGAGAGAGTGAAACTGCTTCCGGCAGAAGCCTTGAATGCACATATCTTAAGCGCTTTCACCGAAGCCAGATTCACAGCATAAGAATAATGCTCATCTATCGAATACGGAGTATTGCGCATTCCTACAAGAGCCTGATACACCTCTGGATGCGGCAAATCCGCAGGAAGTTTAACCGAAATGTCGCGCGTCTCGCCGGGATACAGCATGAAATGATGATTCATCGCACCCTGGACCTGCTTGCGATTCGGAAGAGTGCCCGGGACATCCTGAAGCTGGATATACATCTGAAGACAAGAGACCTTGTTTTCATTGCACACCGTGAACTTCAACTCGGAATAAGCGGAAAGGTCCATTTCCCCTCCGAAGCGGATCCCTGATGCCCTTGAACCGGCAACTGTCACCGTAAAGCCATTCCCGGAACCGAATATCGATACGTTTCCTACGGGAGTAACCGTACTTCCGCCAGGCATGACCTTGTCAGGGACACCCGCCGCGGCAGTCCCGAATGACAGCATTGACACTGCCAACACCGCCAGCAATTTGAAATATTTCATTTTTTCCACCTTATCTCATACATGCCGTATCCTACTTCGCGCACTTTGTCGATGGTCTCGTAATACGGAGTATCGCAGACATCCAGCAGGCCCACCTGGTAGTTTTCACCATCGAAACGCCCTGTAGTAGCCTGGTCGGCATACTGATGCCACTGGACACCGATGACACACGGATTCTGCAATGCTGTCCTGACATAATGCTCATAAGCCTCGCCTCTGGCCTCCTGCGATTCCACGTCGATAAGGCTTCCATGGAACATGCCCCGGTCTCTGGCACCGAAATGGAACTCCCCTATCATCACGGGCTTGTCGACACCTTCCGGAAGATGGAATGTCTCCAGTTCATAACGATATCTGTTGAAGCTGACTATGTCCGAATACATTGCCCCGATAGGAATGACATCCGAATTGGAAACCGAATAGCGACAGCCGAGATAAAGGAGCCCGGGAGCCACCTTGTCGAAGACCTTGCGTATCGTTCCGAAATACTTGTGCATTATCTGCCGGTTGAACTCCCGCATGTCAAGAGCAGACTTTTTCGCATCCACCGCTTTTCTGTTCTTCATGAACGAATCCCACGAAGCGAAGGATGTCCCCCAGACAGAATTCAAGGCCTCTACCTTATGATACTTTTTCTTCAGCCACCGCATCATAGCCACTTTGGCTGCCTGGGTTTCAGGCGCACGCGATGTACACTGCGCGAGATAATACTCATCACCCCATTTCAGCTCGTTGTCCACAAAGAAACCGATGCACCACGGGTCACTGATCTCATGACTTCTTTCGAGAAGCTGCTGCTTTACAGACTCGCCGAATTCAGGCGTATAAGGGTCCGCAAATTTCCACGATGAACCGCTAGTACCCTGGATGACAGGAGCATGGACATGAATCCTGTCCACATAAGCCGTCCTGTCCATCAGACATATATCCTTATCTGAAGAATTGGAGATAGTGTTCATTCCCCAGCTCTTGAGCCTCACATGAGCCAGTTCGGCATATTTCGAACGATAGTCCGTGCCATATTTACGATAGAGGTTAGCCGATGAGAAATCATAAGTGGAGTCCACGCCCCATATATCATAGTAGGATTTAAGCAGCTCGTCCTGTGTGTAATAGAACTGGTAGAACTCGCTTCCGGGCTCCGGCATATTCTCGAAATAGAATGTTCTGTCGGGCAGGTTGTGAGAATGAAGCGGAGTCACGGCAGATGACGGATTCACCCTGACCACTCCATGCGACCAGAAAAGATACCCGTCAGGATCAATGAGCCACCACTTCCCGTCTACCTTTTCCACACGGAAGCGTCCGGTGGCTTTCATCTTGGGCCCGTTCTTCCACCCGCCATAACGGCTCCAGTCAGAAGGGCCGGGATTAGCGGCCAGGTCAGCAGCCTCTTTCTCTGCTGCCAACGCCAAATCATTGTCCTCATGAATCTTACCCGGCCAGTCCTTATACTTGAACTGCCCGTAGCAGTCTATGAACGGAAAGAACTCCGATTCAGGCAGCAACGCCCATGACGCAGGCTGCTCCTGTGGCCCCGGAATGAATTCCAGATCAGACACGGTCCATTTCATTCCAGGGTAGATTTTCCTGGCATTGAGGCTGATTTCCCGAATGTCCTTCAGATCCACACGATAAGAATAAGCATCATAAGCCGCTGAATAAGGAGTGCATGCCATACGCCAGAACTTGTCATCTACTTCCGGATGATCCAAAGGTGCCGGAAGGACCACGTCTATCGTGCGTGTCTGTCCGGGAGCGACATCATGCTTCACGATCAGCGTTCCATGCTTCGGAGCCTTGCCTTTCTTGACAACTTTCTCATTGTTCAGGGAAAACATAAGCATCAGATAGCTCACATCGTCATGGTTGGTGACAGTGAATCTCACACGGCTATATCCGGACAAGTCCCACTTTCCATGAAATTCCATGGTCTGGCTGCCGGATTTGGACACCAAGGTCGTATCACGGCCAGAGATAAGACGCAAAGGCTCCATGGCCATGCAGTCAGAGTTACGGAGCCCCGGTCCGCAAATGCAGATCAGGGCTACGATACAGTAAAGGATTGAAGTTTTTCGTTTCATAAAGTTTATTTGTAATCTTCAGAGTTTTCGGATTGCCATTCGTTCACGCCGTCGCGTATGCGGTTACGGAACTGGAGGTAATCGTTCACATAAGTCGTGGTGCCGTCCCCGTTGCTGAAGCTGTAGTTCAATGTCATCTTCCTGTCCTGCAGGAGTTTGGCATCATTGAAAACACTAGGCTTGCCGTCAATCGGCTTATACTCGCGGGAGCCGTCAGGCGATGAAACCGTGATGTCATTGCCATTGAACGTGAGCAGCATCTCGCCCGCCTTGGTCCCGACCTTGTTCGTCTTCACGGTCTTGTCGTCAACGGTGGTCAGGACATAGGTCTTTCCATCGGCCTGAGGAAGCACGAGTTCATATTCCTCCGAACTTACGACTTCTCCCGTAGCATCATTTTTCACCACGGTCGTGCCGCCATGATACCAGTTTCCGAAGAACTTGTTCTCACATTTCACGACAATGATTTCGAAACTCTTCTCCATGACGAGCGAGTCCGCATCCGCCTTGTTCAATTTGAAGCCAAGTGCGTAGTAAGGTTTGAAGGCATTGGCGTCAGCCAAAATGGCATCAGAGGCCTTTACGGTCGCGGCAGCCGTGTGGCGGCCCTTGCGGATGACCATGTCGCCCAGCCCCTCTACAGTGTAGTAATTCTCAGGAAGAGGGGTCAATGCCGTCAGTCCGGCAATTGCCTCGGTGACATACTTCTGGCTCAAGTCGCCGAACGGTGCAGCCCCGTTCAGACCATCCATTGCAGTGAAGCTTTTCACACCGAACTGCGTGGTATATTTGGAAAGGTCCTCCGTCAGAAGGTCATTGTCAATGACGGCTTCGACAGCGCGGTCCTTGCTGTTCTTCACGATTCCGGCCAATGCCGCCGTAAAGTCGAACTTCATGCCCTCGCCCACGACGAATGTTCTCAAATCATACTGATATGCCACATAGACTGCGTTGTAGTCGTAGTCCATAGTATAATCATCATAGCATCCGGTCAGTGCAAGAGGCATCAGACCGAGGAGCATCATCAGTTTCTTCATATACTTTTTCATTTTTCTCCAATTTAATATTTCTATTGCCAACTACAATGATTATTTCCAAGATTCCCAGCCTTCGTTCTGAACAAGGTTAGGACATCTTCTGACATCCAGGTAAGGAAGCGGGTTCCACAATGAAGGGAAGTTCAATGTTTCCACGACGACCTTTTCATATTTCAGGTCTGTAGCCGTTCCGGTAATCTTGATGCCATGAATTTCTCCGTTGACCTCGTTGAGGCTTTTCGCCCACCTTCTCAGATTATAATAGCGTTCGCCTTCGAAACATGTCTCCACGCGCCACTCATTCTTCACGAGAGCCTCGAACTTGTCACCGCCGGCAGCAGCACATTCATCAAGATAAGGGTCAGCCACGGCACCCAGACCCTTCACGCCGTCATTGGTCTGACGTGCGCGGAGCCATGCCAATGCCTGCTTGGCTGAGTACCCGAACTTGGAAGCGTCATCCGGCGAAGTGACCTTGCCGGCAGATTCCGCGAAGATGAGACACATCTGGGTCCAGCTGATAAGATGCACGCAACGGTATCCGGCCTGAACAGGCTCATCATTGGGGTTCCATCCGTTGAACAAGAATTTCTTGATGTAATATCCTGAAGGAGAGACACCTACGCCGCCAGGAGCATCCTTTCCGCCTTCCGCCGTCTCGAATGTGTACATCTTCTCGGAATTGGTATTCCTGAGGACAGAGGAACCATTGTAATAGATATTGGCATAAAAACGAGGGTCCCTGTTTTCATAAGGCTTGGCAGGGTCATATCCGCTTCTGCTGTCGGTGATAGGATAGCCGTTCGCCATAGGGAACGCGTCGACAAGTTCCTGGGTAGGACCTATCTGCGCTCCTCCGCCAAAACCTTGCGGATAAAATGCCTTTTCCGTGCTGGCACTCTTGGTGAAATTCGACGGCCATACTACCTCTGCGGTATTGGCATCCGTCCAGAGGAACTTCTTGAGCGGATCAAATCCGTTTTCACCGAACACGGCGGTGCTTTCTTTCTCAAGTTTATGTTTCATCACCTTTGCAGCATATTTCGCGGCATTCTCATAACGGGACAGGTCATTCTGAGGGTTGAAGGCAGGACTTGCCCAGAAAAGGTATACCATGGCGCGGAGCCCGTCGACAGCCACCTGGTCGAGAGTCTTGTAGCGTGCAGAACCGGTAACGGTCGAAACGGCTTCTCCAGGGTAATCCTTATTGCTGTATGGGAGATGATGATATGCAGAGTCGCAATCCTTCAGAATCTGCTCCACACATTCATCCACAGTCGAACGGTAAACGGCAGAATTGTCGCGGTTCTCGGCCTCGAAAGCTTCCAGCATGAGAGGAACGCCCAGCATCTTGCCGTCGGTGCCTTTTCCTGCGAATGCGCGGAGGAGGTCGAAATAGTACCAGGCCCTCAAGCCAAATGCGCTGCCCTGGAGGCAATGACGGAACACCTTGTCATCCTCGAAGTTGAGCAGATATCTGGTTTCAAATCCCTTGTTGTCCTTCAGGAACATGTTCACATAATTGATAGCGGAATAATCGTTATTCCATTTGGCCGCGAACGGGTTGCCGCTCATCTTCGTGGCACCTCTGGTAAAGGTTCTCCAAGTAGCTGTCTCCGAACGATACAGAGCATCATCCGTAGCAGCTCCGAGACCTGCAAGATACGTAGAGTAATATATGGTCGGTATATAAGCTCCACTGTAAGCCTTGTCCACGAAACCTCTCAAGAGCTCATGATAAGAATCGAAATTCTCATCATTGTAACTTCCGTTCGGCTCGGGATCCAGAAATGAGCAACTGGCCGAAAGCATTGCGGCAGCAGCGACAGATAGTATTGAATATATATATTTCATACCGGTAGTTTATCCTTTAGAAGTTCAACTTGATTCCACCCGAGAATGATCTCATGAGAGGGTATGAAGACACACCTGCATCGATGCTCTCAGGATCGACATCCTTAATTCCCGAAACAGTAGCGAGGTTCTGTCCCTTGACAGAGAAGCGGATGCTGCGCAACGCGCCTTTCTTCAACGGCAATGTGTAGGCGATTTCCACGTCCTGCACCTTGAACCAGCCGCCGTCCCTCAACCAGAAGTCTGATGCGACGAAGTTGTTCTTGGACTGGACATAGTCAAGACGAGGATAAGCGCCGCCCAAATTGTCACGGACAAATGCGGAATAGTTCCCGTCGCCCCATCCGTTCCAGAAATACTCGTTGGTCATGGCTGTCTTATAGAAAGCGTTTCCTGTTCCTACAGCATTGATTTCCAGATTCTTCCATGCGAAGCCGAGTCTCACCGCATATCTGAGACGAGGTGAAGTGTGACCGAGGTTCACCCTATCATTCTCATCCACGAGGCCGTCGTTGTTCACATCCTCATAAATGAGGTCTCCCACCTGTGCATCCACAGAATAGGAAGGAAGCGAAGTCAGCTGGGACGGGTCAGTGTACTTTCCGATACAGCGGAATCCCCAGTAAGAATCCGTAGGAGTTCCCGTTTTCTTCTGATAGTCATACAGATAGTCATCATTCACAATCTTCTCATACTTGATTTCCCATGTGGAAGTGCTCACACCTGCCATCACACGGAAATCTCCGAAAGACTGGTTGTAATCAAGCGAGAAGTCGATGCCCCTGGCACTGTTCGATGTGTAATTGTCATACAGTTCCACGTCTTTGATACCGAAGACTCCCGGCACCGCCGACGAGATGTTCGCTATCGTCCCTTCAGTTCTGCGATAATAAGCATTGGCCCTGAAAGAGAGGACGCCGAGGAAGTCCCAATCGATTCCGGCATCAGCCTGGAATATCTTAGGCCATCCGAGATTCTTGTTAGGCATACGGTTCATCGTAGTAGTCTGCGCTACCCATCTCTGGTCACCGAACCACACGTTCTGGTCAGTCAGGGCACCATACCACATTCCGTTCGCGAAAGAGTAGTCGCCCTGATAGAGATACGGCTGGCCGAACAATCCAGACTGCCCGATGAGGCCTGCCTGCCCATGAATCTTGAGGTTGTCAAGCCAATTTGCGTTTTTCAGGAAATTCTCATTGGAAGCGACCCATGCAAGTCCGGCAGACGGAAGAAAGACATAACGATGCGCCTTGTTGAACCGGAACGAGCCGGCATACTGGCCTACCAGTTCCACTATATATTTGTCCGCATAAGAATACGACGCATCGAATACGGAATATAATTGGCGCTGGTTATATGACGTGCTCTTGTTGGAAGTGTTGTTGAGGGCGAAGGTCGCACCCGCGCTCACATTATGCTTTCCGAACAACCTGTCATAAGAAAGTCTCTCATAAAATCCCAGGCCCTGGACCGTATATTGGCTCAACATGCCCTTTCCTGACGCCTTGCTGCCTTTATGAGTGGAAATGAGATCCTTTCCTGTAGTTCTTTCCCAGTAGAAGGCAAGATAATCATTGCTCTTTCCGACAGTCGTCTGGACGAAATTGGAAGTCGAGAGCCAAGTCCTTGACTTCAAGCCCTTCAACAGCCATGACAAATCCACGTTCACCGAAGCGTTCAGGAGTCCGGTCCTCAGTCTTTCCGTACGGAATCCGCCCTCCTTGAGCAGAGCGTAGTAGTTGTCCGGGAATGTTCTGGACACTCCATAGATAGTAGTTCCGAGAAGGCCCTCGTCACCCTCGGCAGAACCGCTTTCCACAGTTCCCATCGTCAGAGGGAAAGACACGGCAGGAACGATGCGGTAGGAATTCCAGTCCACTCGCGTGTACCTGTTGAAGGAAAGCAATGTGGAGAAATCCACGCCCACCTCGATGTAACGTCCGATTTTGGCTGCAAGCCCCGTACTGATGGTGAACTTGCTGAAATCAGACTGCGAGCCGCCCTTGACAAGGTCGCCGGAATAAAGTCCGTTCAATGCGAAACTGTACTTCACGCTGTTTCCGCCGCCATAGAAGCTGACGCCCGCCCTGGAGATAGGATAGGAATTCTTGTACATCAATGACTTATAATCCACATTCGGATATTGCATGTCATACGGGTCATTCTTTCCGAATCCGCTGATGGCTTCAGGAGCAAACAGGACATCATAGCCTGAAACCGCACGTGCGTCATTGTTCATTCGGGCGTAGTCCACGCCGTTAACCCATTCGGACACACGACCGGCAAAGCTGACGCCGCTTTCCATGTCCACGGTAATACGCATCGGGGTATTGTACCCTCCCTGCTTGGTGCGGATAAGAAGCGCGCCGTCAGAAGCAAGCGGTCCGTACTTGGCTCTGTCAGCCACGTCAGAAAGTACCGTTATGGACTCTATCTGGTTAGGATCCAGCAACAGTTGGCTGAACGGTATATACATGTCATTGACAATGCACATCAGATTGGAGCATCCGCGCATTTTCATTGCCAGTTTATTGGTATTCATCGTATACAGCGCGTAACCCGATGCTGCGAAACCGCCTGAAAGTTCCGTGACATCCAATCCCGTGATGAGACCGGTGAGACGGTTCCTGAGGTCGCCCATCATCTTTCCGTCCAGCGAGCTGCCTTTTATGGAAAGATAACTGCCCGTAGTCTGGTAATAGGTCCGCTGCTCGTTCCACGGCAATGTAATCGTGGAATCTTTCTGCCCGAAACCTGCCGCGGTCATGCAATATAATGCAGCCGCAAGCACAGGGAGTATATATTTGTTCTTATATGTTTTCATTCTCGTCGGTTTTTAGTTCCATGTCCAGTTCACGAAGTTCTTCATCTTGTATGCCTCCGTATCAGGGAATGGGAGATAGTACATATAGTCTTTCCATACTCCTTGCCTGTTGTCCGGAAGTGGACGGACCTCGTATTTTCGTCCGACAGGATATTCAGCGCTCTTGTCAATGCTCTCGATGTACATTCCGTACAATGTCTGGTTCAAGAGCTGAGGCGCCGTCTTCCATCTTCTGATATCAAAGTAGTAGTGATGGCCTTCGAATGCCAGTTCCACACATCTTTCATTGCGGAGACGCTCGCGGAACACATCCTTGTCTGCTGTGTATTTGTCCGCGAAAGAGCATTGGCCCACGCGATTGCGGATGATGTTCGCAGCCTCGACGGCAGTAAGTTCAATGCTTCCGGCCTTTCCGTCAGGACCATAAGCCTCATTCACTGCTTCCGCATAATTCAGATAGAGTTCCGCCAGCCTGACGAGAGGATCTATATGGTAATGCGAAGTCTGCTTGTTTCCGAGCTGTCCGTTCCAGTATTTCTTACTGTAATAACCGGTGTTCGAATATCCGTGGGAATCATTGTCCTTGGTTCCCCATGCGATTCCGAATGTCACCTTCGCTTTGCCTTTGAACGTATTGACCGGATAAGTCTTCTTCTTCGTGTCATAGTAGATGTGGATGACTTTCTCCGATGCATTGGAATTCTTCTGACCGTCATGGACAATCACCAGGTCGAAACGCGGGTCCCTGTTGGCATACGGGTTCTGCGGGTTGTAATGTCCTGCCGCAATTGCAGCCTGGCGTTCAGCCTCAGTGTTGAGAGGGTCACCCTTGTCCGTTTCATAACGGTTCACGAAATTCTGTGTAGGACATGTTCCAGATGGCCTGGTTCCGGTCGTAGTAAGATTCGACTGCGGATAAGCGAAGATTCCCTGGAAATTCCTATGGTTGTCCTTCGCTTGATATTCCCAACCCCAGATAGTCTCATTGGTCGTTCTCTGGCCATAGAAGTTTTTCATATAATCAGCCTTAGGAAGCAGCGTGAATCCGGCATCCAGGGCAGCCTGGAGAGCTTCAGCGGCAGCATCCGCAGCGGCAATCCAATCTTCCTGTCCGTTCTGATTGTTCAATTCACTGGCAGCATAAAGCAATGCACGTGCCCTGATGGCTATGGCAGCAGTTCCGTTTATTCTGACAAGGTACTCGTTCGCCAAATCTTCAGGTGTATTCCTGCGTGCGAAACCGGCTTCCTTCAGAAGCTCATATCCCTTGTACAAATCTTCGGCTGCCCTGACATATGTATCATGTGCAGAAGCTCTAGGAAGATCCCATTCCTCATCCGCCTCAAGAGGATGATCCAGATACGGCATTCCGCCGAACAGACGGCACAGGGTGAAATGTGCGAATCCCCGGATTGCATACGCCTGCCCGAGAAGGTCCTTCAACTGCGACTCAGTGGCATTCTTGCATTTGTCGATATTCCTGATAGTGATGTTGCACCTTCTGATAGCGGTGAACATCGCCCTTGCTATCGGCTTGTTGTCCGCTTTGGAAGTATCGAATGTCACCCTGCTGAGGAAGTCTTGCGTCATTGCGCCCTGCTTGATGTACTGCTGGGTGAAGCCCAACAAGCCCGCATCCGACATGTCAGTGGTATTGTACCAGGAGAAAGAGTACTGCTGGAACAAGTCATAATAGAACGGGAATGCTATAAGCACACGCTCCATATTCTTGCCTCCATTGGATTCATACATCCAATGGAAGTAGCTGCTGAAATTCGAATATGTCTCGAAAACTTCCTCGTCGGAAAGGCCCAGTTCCGGGTCCACGTCCAGGAAATTGCAGCTGTTCATACCGCAACATGCGATGATGCAGAGGAGGCAGTATTGAATCTTGTGTTTTATCGTCTTCATAATCATCAGAATGCGAGGTTTACATTTAGTTTCAGGACTCTCATCGTCGGATAGTAGCATGTCGCAGTAGTCATACGCTGCGGATCCACGTCGATGAGATTTGTGAACGTATACAGATTGTTACATGTCAAGCCCACTGCAAGGTGCTTCACACCCAGCACCCTCTTGATGCCCGGGCCCGAGAACTTGTAGGAAAGCATGACTTCCTTCACGCTGAAATAATCAGACCGTTTCCATGTAAAATCAGGAATTGCAAGATTGTATCCCGGACTGGCAGCGGTACCGCCGCCCCATGAGTACATTTCATCGGACAATGACAATACAGGCACATCCGCATCCCTGTTGGCAGGAGTCCAATAATTCAGATGGGAAGTATGGACGATGGCATCACCGCCATAGAACGGGATGATGGATGCACGCCTGTAATTAATGTATTTTCCGATGGTTCCGGTGCACAAAACCTTAAATGACAGTCCTTTGTAGGAGCATCCGAAATTGAAGGAATATATTCCCGGTGCATAAGTGGATCCCTTGAGCACATGAAGGTCCTGCTGGGAAATGGATCCGTCAGGGACATAATCCAGGAACTTATATCCGCCTGGAGTCACATTGGTCCATTCTGACGCATAAATAGGATAGCCGTGGATTTCATCAATACTTCCGAAGAACTTGTCGTCCACAAGAGTATTTCCCGTTCTTGCAGACTCCAGCGGAGTATTCACATATTTCTGATATTCAGGAGCATAAGGGGCATCACCATATTTGGTTATACGGTTTTCGCTGAGGCCGAACATTCCTCCTACATTATATGTGAAGCCGGAAGACGTCTTGTCAGTCCAATTGAATTCCACCTCGAAACCATGCTTCTTGAGAGCACCGGCATTGACAGACTTGTAATTGACACCCACGAAAGGAGTCACCACCGGAGCCATGAGCATGTCGCTTCGCTTTTCATCATACAGGTCGACATTCAATGTCAGCTTGTTGTCGAGCCAGCCCATCTCGATGCCGAAATCTTGTTTGCGTGCGGTCTCCCACCTCGCAGTCTCATTCGGCGCGGCGTCTTCTATGACATAGCCCTTGTTATTCTTGGTCCAGCTGGAATAATACAGCCAGTTGGCTTTGGAAGCATCACTACCTACAACACCATTTGAATAGCGGAGCTTCATGGTACTCCACCAAGGCATGGCGTTTTTCCAGAACTTCTCCTTGGAGACGATGTATCCGACTGCACCTGAAGGGAATACTCCATATCTGTACTTCTTGGAGAACTGCTCACTGCCGGTAATACCCAAATTGGCCTCGAAAAGGTATTTGCCCTTGAAATCGTAAGTCACACGGCCTACAAACGACTGATTGCGCTTAGGGAAGCTTGCATCCGAGTTCAGCTGACGCTGGTTATACAAGGCCAATGCAGTGACATTGTGCTTTCTCGCAAATTTGCGCTTGTAATCCACAGCGGCTTCCAGATAGGTAATGAACGTGACTGCCCTGGCATTGTTGTCCTGCGTCACGGCATAAGGCTTGTTCTCCCAGACGTAGCTTGAAGCCGCCTGAGTCGCGCCCGGCACCCAGTATTCGCTGGAACCGGTATCATAAGCATCCCAGTTGATGTTCCATGTCGGGAATGCCTTGCTCACGTTTTTGGAATATCGGTCATACTTCGATGTCATGCCGAATTTACCTCTGACAGATAGTCCCTCAGTGATGAAGTCCAGTTTCTGGATAAGGTCGATATCCGTCATCAACCTGTTGGTCATCGTCTCGCGATAATCAGGATTGGACAGATAGCTGTAAGGATTATTGTATTTCGCACCCTGGTTTCCACCTATACGGTCTTCCCGGACACCGGGATAAAGCGCGTCAGGATATTTTTCGAGCGCCCATGCAGGATAATATGCCGGATATGTGATGGTAGGAGCAAAATACATCGTGGTGAAAAAGTCAGATGTATTGGTCTGGTTCAGTTCCTTGAACATATTGCACACACCGCCTACCTTGAACGCGAAAATCGTGGTCTTCGTGATATCCCAATCAAGGTTCGCGCGATATGTTATCTTGTTGCTGCCGCAATTCGTCCCTTCATGGACTTCTTTCAGGATAGATCCCTCGTGGACATATCCCACGCTCAGATAATAGCGGACTTTGTCCGAACCGCCGGACACACTGAAATCGGCATTGGTACTGGTCGCGTACTTCTTCTGGATAAGCGAATACCAGTCGACATCCGGATACCTGAGAGGATCAGACTGGTCGGCATATTTCTGCAGGACGGCATCCGAGAACTGTGAGCCGAAAGACTGGGCATTCCTGTAGGCAATGTTCATCATGTTGGCGACAGTGACAGCATCCACATGCTCCGGAGTAAACATCGGAGTATTGATACCCTGCTGGACGTTGACAGAGAACTTCGGCTTTCCAAGGACACCGGTCTTCGTCGTCACCAGAATTACTCCGTTGGCACCTTTGGCACCGTAAACCGCTGTCGCAGAAGCATCTTTAAGAATGGAAATGCTGGCAACATCCGTCGGAGACAACGTATTCATATCACGTTCAATGCCGTCGACCATGACCAGAGGCGCGTTTCCATTCCAGCTGGAAAGGCCACGGACAAGCAATGTCGCGTCATTTTCTCCCGGGCCGCCACTCTTGGAAAAGACAAGGAGTCCCGGAACTTTTCCGGCCAGCGCATTGGTAATGCTGGTAGTTCCAGTCTTGTCCAGTTCCTCGGATTTAACCTGCGTAATGGCTCCCACGACGCTTTCCTTTCTCTGGACACCGTAACCGACAACGACTGTACCTTCCAATGCCACAGACTCTTCGACAAGAGTTACAAGCCAGTCTGTCGTCTGGGCTAACGGACGTTCTTCCGGCTTATAGCCGATGCAGGAGAATTGCACGACAGCATCGGCCGGCACAGCCAATGAGAATTCTCCATTCTGGTCCGTCATTGTACCTCCTTCCGAAGGCTTTCCTTTCACAAGTACGGCGACACCCGGTACGGGTTGGGAATTTTCATCGATAACTACTCCCCTGACTGTCACTTTCTTGGGGGTTACAGGACTCTGACCCGGTACTGATGCGGCAGCATTACTCTCCACAGACATGGATAGAGCGGACACTCCTATCAATACGGCCAACGTAGTCTGAAACCATGGCTTCAAACTACGAAATCTAGATTGTCCAGATTTATTCATTGGTCATTATGTTTAAGTTTATTAATTTCCATGTGTTTGCTCAGCGGGCGTCACTGCATATTCACCTGGCTCCGTTCCATGATGAATATAGGGCTGTCCCACATCGGGAGGCCGGAAAGTCTGATGTTGCCGCCGCTGATTCCGCCCCTCAATATCACGGTTTTCAGTTCATGCACCTTTCCGGTAATCGGCTCCACATATACGGGGTCCTTGAGTTTCAGGCCCTTGATCGTCATACTGACATTGTCTTTCTCCAAATTGTCCGTCGGCATCTGGTCGCTGTACCAGAGCATTGCTCCGACGGCATTGCCTGCGTCATCCTTTATGCCGACGATGGAGATTTCGCGGGTGGCGTTGTGCTCAACCTGAAGATCGAAAGCATGGACTTTGGTCGTCAGCAGGTTGGCCATGTGCTGCACTGCGTAGAAAGACGGGCGCTTGTAGACCACTTTCTTGAGGAGATTCATCCTTATAAGTCCGAATGACTGAAGCATGAACTCATACTGGAGGTCCACCATCGTGAAAATATTCGACATGATATCCAGACGGAAGTCATTGGCCATTCTGCGGATATCCCATTTCGCCTGCTTGTATTCGCTCCATTCGAAATAGTTCATCGCGTGCCCGAATTCAAGAATGGAAGGACAGCCGGTCTCGCCCTGGAACAGTTTCAGCTTAGGGGAATAGGATTTCATGAGGCTGTCCAGAATCATGATGTCGGAAGTAGCATTGTCCGGGTTCGGATAATACGGATGGAACGACACCAGGTCGATGAGGTCCACCTTGCCGCGCTCCTTCAGGATTTCCATGACTTTCTTCGGCCAAGCAGGAGAACATCCCGCAAGACCGAATCCCAGGATAACGGCGTCCTTGTCCACTTTGCGTATCTCTTCAGCGGTAGCTATCAGCATTTCCGCATATATCTCCGGATTGTTCTTCGCGCGCAGGTTCGGTTCATTCCAGATTTCCCACATCGCGACACGGTTTCCGTAATGCTTCACAGTTTCGCGCACATACTTGCGCCATGCCTTCATGACCTCATCGGTAGTAAAGATTCCTGCTCCGAGATTACGGTCTGCGCCATACAGCGGATTTCCGTAACAGAGGCACATCCAAGGTCTTACGCCCTGTTCATTAAGACCGTCCACGATTTCATCAAGCCACTTGAAGTCATACTTGCCTTTTTCCGGCTCGCATTTGGCCCATCCGCTCTGGATGCGGGCATATCCCACCCCCAATTCACCTACATATTTCTTATAATTGTTGAAGTCGGCGTAATCCCTATCCAAAGTTTCGCATCCGACAGACCATCTGGAATCTCCGGAACCGTCAGCAGGCTTCACCGCCAGTTTTCCGGCTTCCGGAAGCTTGGTAGAGTAAATGTTGAAGTTTCGCCATGTGACAGAATAAGGTTTTTTCTGAGCGTACACAGTGGTCATAGCGGCCAAAATTGCCAGACATCCAATGAAGAAGCGTTTCATATTTTACGTATTTGTTAATTTTATATTACGTGTGGTGTGGTGTGGTACTCACAACTGCAAAAATAGTAATAAAAATCAAACCTACAATAGCAATTTTGAAAAAGTTATTCGACCTTTTCGCGACGGGAAAGTACGAAAATCGGCAGGTAGAAATACATGGCTATCATGGAGAACAACAGCCCGGAAATGGTGCCGACAGCGAAATCGAACCAGAACACTTCCTCCGGACCATCCGAGAGGAACGGCAGGAGACCGAGTATGGTGGAAAGAATGGTCAAAAGAATCGGATTCACCTTGTGATTGAAGGCTTTCACATAGCAACGAAGCCTGTTCGGCCCCGCGGTCTTCTGATAAGTACGCACCAGATAGATTCCGGCATTGACGACTATGCCGCAAAGCATCACGAATGCCGCAAAGCCCCCCTGGTCGAAAGTAAGTTCGGACAGTCCGAACGCCAGGAACAATCCGATAAACGACACCGGAATCATGAGAATGACGGCAAAAGGAAGTTTCAGCGACTCAAAGGACATCGCGAGCATGACATAGATTACCGCAATTATCAGCAATATCAGCCAGGCATAACGGTCCTTGTGCCGTTCGAACCAACCTCCTCCAGAGAATTCCGCCTTAAAACCGACAGGCAGGACTTCTTCATTCATATAGTCGGCCATATTACGCTTCAGCGACATCGACAGCTCACGGCTTCCGATAAAATCGTAGCAGACATTGATTTCATACGACTGATTCTTCTTCCTGATATCCAGGCCGGTACGTTTCTTTACAATGCTTCCGGCGACGGAAAGCTTGGCCTTTACCGAATCTACTTCGACAGGCTCATTCAACACATGCCAGAGGTCATAGCTATCAGAATCCGACGAGCGCAACAAGACCTGAACCGGCCCGTCATCGCCAGGGATGGTACATATCCTGCTGTCGAACAACAACGTCGAGAGTTTCCTGTAATAATTATATGGATTCACTCCCGCCGACAGCATTTTCTCGAAGTCATAATCCAGGACAAACTCGGTAGAAGGCTCTCCATTACGGCCAGCACCCCAGATTTCCAATCCTTGGACGCGCTTGTAGCTGGCCATCGTATCCATCAGTATTTCAGCATAACGGCACAGTTCCTTGAAGTTATATCCTTGCAGGGCTATCCTGTCCGACCTGCGCGTGGAAATTATATTGTTGTTGAAAGAGTTTTCATCAATGCCGTATACTTGCCAGTTCGCTCCACCGAAATTTATCGCCATCGACGTCACTTGTGACTTCAGGGCTGAAGCGAATGACGTGTTTTCATATTCCGGTTTGAATGTGACTACAATCATAGCGTCATCATAAGAATTTATGGATGTGGTGAACATCTCGATTTCATCAAATGACGACAAATAGTTCTCCATCGAGCGCGTCACCTCATTCAACTGCTGCACAGAGCATCCTTCCGGCATTCCCGGACTGATATACAGTTTTTTACGCTCAGGTTCACGATAGAAATTGGAGCGGTCCAGCGCCCTGTAGAAGAGTCCGAAAGAAGACCCCGCATAGCGGTCAATATTATTTCTGGCTTTGACATATGGCTGCCACGACACGACAGGGCGCACTATTTTCTCATAAAAAGCGCCTCTGGTTTTCTTCGACGGAGCAGGTATCAGGAACAACGGAATACCGAAAGCCATGATCAGCGCCACCACGAAAGCCGCACGATGTCTGACACTCCAACGCAGCACCCGTTCATACGTGTGGTTCCACCGGACCACCCGACGCCTTCTCCGCATTGACAATGAATACGAAGTTCTCCTGACTGGCAGATAATCCATGAGCGCCGGAACGAAGAAATATGCCACAGCCAATGATACGCACAAGTTGATGGATATCACCCAGATGAAATCGGTAAGGTTACCGCGTTCAGACTCAGGAAGAAGCAGAATCATTATGAGCGACGCGACCGTAGTAAGCACTGCAGCCAGAAGTTCCGGAAATGCACCCCTATCCCTGTAATACTCATAATGCCCGGTCATCACGATGGTGGTGTCAATGACAATTCCCAATGATACCGTAATGCCTGCCAGCGTATAGATATGGACAGGAATCCCGGCAAAGCTGTAAACTGCCAATGAGATGAGCACATTCACTCCCAAGGTCAGCATCACGATGAACAAGCTCCTCCATGACCTGTTCACGAGGAACACGAACAGCAACAATATAAGGATACACAGCCCCGTGCGGACATATATCTTGTTCAATTCGGATGTCACATATCCGGTCGCGTCATATCCTTCACTGACGGTAAACTCCGAAGGGAAGCCATCCTGCATCGACGACATCATCTCCTTTACGCCTCGTACCGCTGTCAGCATACTGGAACCGCCGGAAGTATAAACAGTCACTCCGATAGTATTCAGTCCATTGATTCTGAAATAGGTATCGGGCAATGATTCCTCATATCGCCATGTTGCGATATCCCGCAGATACACCACCCGGCCGGCTACTTTCCGGACGGGAATCGCACCGAAATCATCCCCGGAAGAAGAAGCCAGCCGAACCCCCATGACATTTCCGCCCGGAAGTTCGGTCATCCCCAGAAGCCTTTCAGAGTAATGATTCCGGAAAGCAGAAGATATGTCGGCGGCTTTCATACCGAGTGAAACAAGTTTCCCGGCATCGAAAGTAATGACCCATTGATATGGAGAAACTCCGCTGATACGGATATCCTCGACACCTTTCACGGAAGACAGCGGCGTCTGGATATGATTCTTGATGAATTTTTCGATTTCCACCGAAGGCAACGGACTCTTCACCTGATATGATATGGCGGGCGTCTTTTTCTCCCCTCCGGCATTAAGCGATATGGAAGGATATGTAAGTCCCTCAGGGAGAGACGGATATAGATTTCTTACAGCGGAAGCGACTTCGAATCTGGCGGCCGCAATGTCCGTATTCTTTCCGAAGGTAACCGATACGCTCCCGACACCCTTGGAAGAAACAGATGTCACTTTCCTGCACCCGTCCAAACCGGCAAGAACACCTTCAATCTTGGATGTGACTTCTGACTCGAGCGACTCCGATGAAGCACCGGCAAGGCGATATGAGACCCTGATCGTATGACCGGGCTCAGACGGCTTATACTGCACATTAAGCCGCGGAATCGACACAATACCGACAGCCGCCAGAGCCACAGCAATCAGCAGCACCGAAAAAGACGATATGCCACCCCTGCCGCCGCTCATCTCTTCCTGTAAATGGAATAGTACAATGCCGGCAGAACGAACAAACTGACCATGGTTCCCACTATCATTCCGGCGATAATTACCAAAGACATAGGATATTGCAGATCATCCCCCATATTGCCTCTTCCCAAGAACGGGACCACTGCAAGAATGGTAGTCAATGAGGTCATGACAATGGCCTTCATACGCCGGCTGCACGCCTCGACCACAGCACGTTTCAATTCCATGCCGCTCCGACGCAACTGATTGATGGTATCCACTTTAAGAATCGAATCATTGATGACGATTCCGCTCACCACCACGAGTCCGATAAGCGACATCAGATTAATGGAAACACCTGCTATCCAGAGCAGCACAAGTGAGGCGAATACGTCCACCACGATTTCAGACATTATCAAAAGCGGCTGCACCAATGATTCGAACTGGGCGGCAAGAATAAGATACAGAAGAAGCACGGCGATAAAGAATACGGCAATCATCTCTCCGACAAGTTTTCCGGTAGCGAACCATGCCCCGCCATAACTTGCTTCGAAGTCATCCTTCTCTGCCAGCAGCTTATCGACACTCGCCATCGTTTCCTTCACCTTACGCGAGTCCACCTCCAAAGCCACCGGATAATAGTTCCCTTCAGCTCCCGAGACAATGTTCTTCAAGTCTTGGATATATGTCTGGCGCATAAGCCCGTAAACCGGTACCATTTTGGAACCTTTACGGATTTCCGTACGCCGGAGAATTGCCTGCAAATCCTCATTTCCATTTCCCGTCACGACAGGCAAAGACCTGCCTCCCTGAACGATAGAAAACAGTTTATTCTGGTTCATCGCATTTTTCAGGACACCGGCAAGTTCCGCATACGAAACATCGTAGAGAGCCATTTTATCAGGATCCGCTATAAAAAGCATGTCCGTTTTGAGCGGAATTTCAGGAATCATCACTTCAGGAAAATGACGGCGCATCTCGGCGACAGCATCGCCAAGCTTATCAGCACTGATCTCCGAAGAAGAAACCGGACGGAGCCTGGCAACCAGTTCCGGCCCGGTCTGTCCGAAAACCATATCGAAGATATTGCCGGAAGCTTCGAAATGATAGTCAGCCGCCGGATAACGACTTGACATATAAGATGACAATGTTTCTTTTGCTCTTGTCAATGCTTCTTCGTCAGTCGTCTTCACATACACCACGGCTTCCGACGTGCCTATCTGCCCGCTATGTCCCAGGACGAACTGCTGCTGCCCCACCATGGAAGTCACCTGACAGGCATCCTCTTTCAGCAAGGACTCAAGTTCCGTCACCCTAAACGTATTCTGTTCCAGCGAGACCTGTTCATTCCAATCCAATTTGAAAAGCGTTTCCGTATAAGTTACCGGAGGCAATTGGCTTTTAGGCATATATTTGAAACACACCGCAATACCGGCCACCGACACTACCAGAATGCCCCAAGCCACAACCCTGTGCCTCATAAACCAGTTCACGCATTTGTCCTCCAGTTTTTCCATCCCGGAATGCACGGATACCCTTTCCAGAATCCTGGCCGGACGGAATTCCGGCATCTTCCTGTACCACAGCGCATAATATACCGGAATCACGGTGACGGTAACGACATAAGATGTCAACAATACGATGGTGACCGACATTGCCTGGTCATAGAACAGCGCCCCGGCAATGCCACTGACGAACACAAGCGGAATAAAGACAGCACAAGTAGTCAACACCGAACTCAGCATCGGACCGGCGACCTCTGCAGTCCCTTTCACGACAGCCGTCTTCAACTCCTCGCCCCGCTGCCACCTTCCGGTGATATTGTCCACAAGAATTATCGTATTGTCCGCCATCATTCCCACTCCGAGCAGCAATCCCGCAAGAGATATTATGTTCAATGTCAAACCTGCCGCGTAAAACACAGCCATTGAAAAAATCAATGCCACAGGCATCGTGAGCGAAACGAGAGCCGGAGACCGGAAATCCCGCATGAAAAGGAATATTACTATACACGCGAGGATTATACCCGTTATTATATTCTGGAGAAGGTTGTTTATGGAATATTCGAGCAGTTCCGTCTGGTCACGAGTAATCTCGAACTTCACTGAAGGATAATCCTTCCCGAAATTTTTCATCAACTTGTTGACCGAGGCCTTCAAATCCGCCATCCTGGCTTCACTTTGTTTGATGACAGCCATACACACCGCATCCTCTCCATCAGAGCGGACAAGCCCCTGACGCGGTGCAGCCTGACGCTCGACATCAGCAATGTCTTTCAACTGAAGGATCCTATCCCCGCTTCGGAACCAGATGTTCCGGATGTCTTCTTCCGAAGATACATCCGACACGAATTTCACATTGTACCGATACGCCCCGTCACGTATGGACAAGGTTCCGAGGCGGATATTGGCCGATTCCACAATATTCTCGAAATCAGCCTGCCCAAGCCCGAGACGGCGTAGTTTCATCTGGTCCGGAACAATCAAAATTTCATCATTGACACAACCGCTGACATCCACCATTGCGACTGATTCCAGCTGCTCCAGCCTTTTACAGATGACATCCTGCACGAAGCGGCTCAACTCGCCGAAATTTTTGTCATTTCCGCTTATGGTAGCATTGATATAGAACGCCGGGATATCGGTAGCGCTGGCTTTCAGCACCTTAGGCCTGTCAATGGCAGGGAGCGACGACATGGAACGGTCGATTATCTCATTGACCTCAATAAACAGATATCCGATGTCCTGCCCATGTTCAAATGTCAGCTTGATGGTCCCGGAACCGTCGCGCGCATCACTTGTCATATCCGTCAACGCATTGATCTGCATCAGCTGCATGCGCAAAGGCTTGATAACGCTTTGGTCAAGTTCGCGGGAAGACATGTCCGGAGCCGAGACCTGCACGGTAATATACGGGATATCCACTTCCGGGATAAGAGAGACCGGAAGCAGCCTTATACTGACTATTCCCAAAACGATGACCACTAGCATGGCCATAGAGACCATTACCGGTCTGTCCAGCAATTTCCGGAGCATAATTCTATTTCAATGTAACAGCCGAGCCATCAGCAAGGTTAAGATTAGACGATATGATAACTTGCTCACCTTCAGAAAGTTTCGCATTCCTGTCCGCATTGGCTTCAATGACAAATGAATCACTGTTCGAATCCAGGATACTGACATAAACCCAATGCGCCTTCCCGTCAGGAGTGTATGTAAACAGTACATCCAGGTTATCCCTTATGACCACTGCACTACGTGGCACCACCAACTTTCCTGTCTCCGTTTTCTCCACGATTACTTTCACGTTCATACCATCAGCCAGAAAACTGTTTCCCGGGATTCTGGCAGAAACTGTCACCTGTCCGTTCTTGTCCACGACAGGGTTGATGTCCGTCACCTTGCCGGTATAAGAACGGCTTTCGTCAGCGAATGGTACTTTGACCGTCAAGCCTTTCTGCACGAACGAATATTCCGATTCCATCACGGTGAAAACCACATCCATCCTGCTGTCATCCAACAATGTGCAGACAACATCCGAAGAGACATTGTCATATTTTTTCAATTTCAAATCAGCGACTCTTCCTGAAAAAGGAGCTTTCAGCACAGTGCCTTCCAGATCGTACTTCGCCCGTTCAAGAGCATTGACCGACGAATTGTAACCGGACTTCATCTTGGCCATTGCAAGTACATCCTTCGGGACAGAAATGGTATCTTTGGCTTGATATCCCTGCCCTGCAAGAACATCATATAACTGAAATTCCGCTTTTTCCAATGCGATTTCCGCTGACTGGAGGGCGAGATGCAAATCAGGCCTGTCGACTCTCGCAATGACTGCCCCGGACGCTACTTTTCCGCCATTTTCGACATTGATTTCCGAAAGCGGCCCGGTTGTCCTGAATTTCAATGACGCCCGACCTGCTGCCGACAACTTGCCGTTGGACAACACTTGCTTGGGAAAATCCGTCCGTTTCAATGTGATGACCTCCACCTTGTTGACTTCCGGAGCATATTCCAGTTTTCCGTCACGGGCTGCGGGCCTTCCGTTTTCATTGCAACCGCTCACGGCCGCTGCAACTATAAGCACTGCTAAATATCTGACTTTCATATCAATCCACAAGTTCTTCCACATTGACATCGACATCCTTTCCTGCCCGGAAGTCGTAAAGGGCATATTTCTGAAGCCTGAAATAATATGTCCAGAAATTACTTACATCATTGATATATTTCTGGAGCGCCGAATCATTCTCGGACTGGGCCGTATTCAAGTCTGTAACAGAAGCATTGCCGTTTCTGAACTTTTCCATCATGAGCCGATAACGCTCCGCCGCGATTTTCATTGCCCTTCGGGAAACGGAACATTGTCGGGCTTGGTTGTTGAACTGGCCGACGGCGGTGAATATTGTCCGACGGTAATCGTTTTCCGATTGCTGCACCTGCGCCCGCACGACAGCTTCGGCGGCCCTGGCTTTCTGCACCTTGCCCTTGCCGAGTCCCCAGTCGAAAATCGGGACGCTGAAACTGAGCCCTACCACTTCCTGGTCCAGAGGATTCCTGTACGAACCGACGATATCCGGAGCAGTATTCGAAAGGCCGAAACGCGCATTCAACGACATGGAAATGCCGCGGCTCGCCTTCGCCTTGGCGACATTGCTCTGCGCGTTCAGGAGATTAATCTCATTGGCAATATCGAATTTGGAATTGCCCAAAGACTTTTCCATCACCATGTCATAGTCCATCATGATATCCGGCAGGTCCTCATCCAGTACAGGCTCCACCTCGACAGATTCATCGAAGCCTAGAAGCGAGTTCAATGTCATCTGGGCATCGCGGACCCGCACGGAGGTCTCGTTGATGGATATGCTGTCATTCAGCATCCTCAACTCCAACTGAAGATATTCATCCATGGTCACGCTGCCGAGTGTCAGTCTTTCTTTGGCCACATCACGCATCTTGACCGTATTTTCGTAATTTGACAGTGCTATCTGGTGATTGGTCCCGGCTTTGATAAGATTATTGTAAGCTTCTACAGCAGAAATGGTTATCTGTTCCATCGCCTCAATATAGATGCGTTTTCCCCGCTCATATTCCTTCGGTTCAATGAGTTTGTCCCATTTGAACTGGTTATATGCAAAAAGCGGCTGTCGATACGAGATGGATACCGGCTGGGAATACCATGTAAGGTTATTCTTCAGCCCGAATTGGTCAATGCGGGAAAGATCAGTATAGGCAGTCACCGTTCCGCCGGTAAATGTCACGTTCTGGCTGATTTTCAATCCGAGATTGTTCTGCAAGTTATTGCTGCTGGCATACTTCAACTGTCCATTGTCATAGTTCTGGAGCAGGACGAGCGAACGGTTATAGTTCATCAATGTCCCATAGAGTGTCAGCGACGGCAACCGGCTGGCCCTGAATGACCGCCAAGCCCAATATGTGGAAATGAATGCCTGCCTGGCTTCCAGCGCTTCCACCGACTGGCTTCGTGCTGTCGCAATCGCATCTTCCATGGTCATACGCATCTGCGCATGCGTCCCAGGCATCGCCGCCAGACACAGGGCCAATGCTGAAATGGTTAATTTGATTTTCTTTCCGAATAGCATAGTGTTATTTTCGTTTTATGCAGCACTCGCTGAAAGCCACGCGATTACAGCGCAATAAAGTTAATAATTTTCGCGTGAAGGGAAGGGGCAAGGCGAAAACTTATTCAGAAAGTTTCCAAAGAGTCACGTTCCCGTTCTCATCGAATCCTCGTCCATAAAAGGTCTCTTCATCTGAAGAAACTGACAAAGATCCAAGATACTGGTCAAAATGGTATGACTTTATAAATTTACCATCCCAATCGAACTTGAATATCCACGACTGCATATCTTTGTATTCTGTGCTGGACGTATAGTAACCACCTATGTACAGCAGGTAGAAGCCATCGGACACCATAGCATAAGATTGATACGCATATGGCACGACCTTATTGAAAGCCACTTCATTCCCAGATACTCTATAATCAATCTTCAAGTCATCAGGACCGGTGATCTTCTTCAAAGGCTTCAATTCATAATCATACATTTCGATCTCCGGATAGTAGCTGGACGCGTAAATTACTTTATTGTGCGACTTGTCCGGAAAAATAAAGCCCTGTTCAATGTTAAATGAACGTGGCTTCCTCTCGCCGCTGCGTAACAAAACCGCCTGAGAACCAATATCATTCACAAGAAATCTAGGCTCCCCATTTGATATCCCCAATTTATCATTTTCCAAATAATATGGATTAAGCATGATCAGTCTTGAGTCGTCAAAGAACGTAACAAACGGGCTTCCTGCATTTTTACAAAACGAGACAGGTGTTCCATATGAATAGGTTTTATCAAGTATCGCAGAATCCAAATCGAACGATAAGACTTGATGTTTAATGTAATCATGCAAAATTAACTTATTCTTATTCACATGAGCCATAACTCTCAACATCTCCTTGGGGCCATTCCCTTTTCGTACGAATCTACCTAGTAAAGACTTCGTGTATAAATTATACAACTCGAGAAACCAGCCATCACGCTTTGGTTTATTGACAACCACCAAAACAGAATCTTTATACACAAATAATTGTTTAGCAGAGATAATTTCATCAGCATCAATCACTTTCGTTGCCTCTAACGCTGTTGTTCTTTCTTTAACATCAGCAGGCAAGATCTCCAATGAATCAAAACCGACAGGTTTCTGCTCCGAACACTGAACGAAGAGAGCGCATAAAAGTAACCCAAAGACCAAAACACGTTTCATATGCCAATATGATTAAAAACACAACTTTCTATTTTAACGCTTGAAAAGCATCACCAGCAAAACAGGATTCGATTCGGAATCTCCAGCTGTGACAAATCCTGCTTCAAACGCACGTTTAGGCGAAACCACACTAATCACCATGTCATCCTTTACATCTACGGTGCCGTTAAGAGAACTATACATCAATGATTCCCGAACAATTTTACCTTTATCGACAAGAAGTCCCACCGGTTTGATAATAGATTTACCAGTATCTTTATCGTATACTTGATAAAAATTCATTTTGTCTCCATCGTGAACAGCAAACCCCACATATCTGCTCGTTTCGATGAAACTGCCGGTATAATACACGTATCCGCTCTCGAATCTTTTTAGAAAACGAGGATAATCACCACTTGACTGACGCTCATAATCCAATGGCAGATTTTTATTCCCGAAATCAAAAGCATATTTCATCCGAAATCCTGACGTATCCACTTCACAAACTCCAGGACGTAAGGCTCTCGCATAATAAATTTTATCTCCGAATGCAACCAATTCATTGCCGGCGCTAAAATTCATAGAATACTCATTCTTATAGTACTTCCTCAAAATGTTGCCTTCAATGTCAATCTGAAATAATTCATAATCCCGCAATTCATTCTGATTACTATTGTCTCCAGCCTTCGCCATAATCAAACGTCCGTTCTCAGTACACGCGATATTAGTAAAGACCGCATTCAAACGTTTCTGGCCTCGGAATACACCATCAAGTCCATACCGGACAAACTTTTTCCCAAATTCATCCAGGACCAAAACCAATGTATCTGCAATAACAAAATCTGTCGGTTCGATGTATTCTCCATGGCCACGTCCGACACGTCCAATATTAAACAAGAAACTCCCATCCGAATTAAAGACATAAATTCCTTTGTTCATCTTTCTGTCGAGAACGTAGAAACGCCCCCTGTCATATATCATTTTATCGATATGACCAATAATGGAATGTTCAGTTTCTTCCAACACAACTGCTCTGACATTATTGACGATATCAGCAGGAACATCAACACCGGACTTGTCAGTAGCCTCAATAATCGTAGTAAAGCCCTCTATATCTGAATAAGGCAATGATGGATTATCAGATTTATCAAACAAGACCGCGACACAAAGACAGACCGCTAACAATAGCGCCCCTATAGACATCGAATATATCGTCCGTTTTCTCATAACACTTTAACGAAGGCTAATCCGCATTATCAATCCGTGGTCCGGGATTCGTCATTATAATTGGTTATTGGCGTTTTAAGCCTTCCACCTTCGACACAAATATAATTATTTTTTAATATGCACCACACCAGACCTAAATAATGCAAAAACATTGAAAAGTTTTATCAAACTCTCATCAAAAATACCTACATTTACAACGTAGCGAATATGCTATACGTCAACCACATACTTAAAGCCCCCGCATTATGAAAAAAACAATATTAACCACTCTCGTTCTACTCTGTTCATGTACGGCAAAGGATGGAACCATAATAATACCAAGCTACGAAGGAGACATCTCAGATGCTCCAGGCAAAGTAATTTGTGAACTGCATAGCCTTAATGATTTGGGAGACCTTGACTCTTTTTCGATTGTAGACGATACTTGCTTCGCTGTAGTATCAGGGCGTTCTGCCGTCACTCTGTTCAATACGGCCACAGGCGAAGAAATCCGACAAATCGGGCGCTCAGGAAGAGCCAAAAACGAGTATCTGGCTCCGACATTAGTCCGCGCCTGCAATGGAAAGATTTTCGTTTGGAGCAGCAGCTCACTTCAATTTCAAGAATATTCCAGAACCGGCGAGCATCTGAACACGTATAAATACGAGTCTGCCATCAGGGATTTCTTTCCGATAAAAGACAAACTGATAATTCATACAGCAGGTAAACGCCAAGAGCATCTGATAGATATTTATGATCTTGCGGCAAAGGAAATGACCAAGTCTCTTACAACAGCTTCGAAAGAGCATCAAATGCTAGCTCATTCAACATCGGTTTCACCAATGTTCATCGAAGATGGTATCCTTTTATACATGCCCTACGACAAACAAACACTTTACAAGTATTTCCTGGAAGGAAGCAGCGAACCGGAATTACTTGCCGACATCAATTGCGAATCTTTCACAGTAAGAGAAATTGACAATAACACAAAAAGGAGAGATTATTTAAGAAACAATCCGATGAATGTGTCGCTGATGAAAAAAGGGAATACCCTCTACTTTTTAACCAAAGAAGGGACTATAAGTAACTCCGGCAATAATAGGTATTACTCGTTGTATAAAACGGACCTGTCAAAAGGGACATGCCTTGCCCACTATAAGATAGGCAGCCTTAGCCAGCCATATCTGTTCAATGTCTACAAATCAACCCTTTACTATATTCAGCATGAGATATCGGACAACAATGACAGGTATTATCTGAAAGAGTTGAACATATAAATCCGATATTCGCCATCATCCGCCAATACACAACCATACAAGTTTTTGTCATCGGGATTCCATGACAGGCTTCGGATTGGAAAACGCGAATGATAGCATTTCACATAATTGCCATCCCAATCAAAAACACATATATACTTGCCACTTGGGACTTCGCCTTTATGTTCGATATAATATTGTATCATATTTCCGTCATACAGAGCATAAATGTAATTATCAGAAGACGTCACCGAAATGAAATTTATCTTCGAGTCCGGGCGCATGGAGGCAATATGCTGTCCATTGTCATCAAAAGAGGATTCATCAAGCATCTTCGCATACACGACAGAATCCTTGCGGTAATCGATGATTTCATACGCTCCAGTGTAATAGCAGAATTGAGCCATGCGTCCAAGACTTCTGTTGACTTGCAGATGTCCCTGCATCAGGCTTCTTCCGACATCATTGTTCATTCCGAACGAGGAATAATCACCAAACTCGCGAAGGATTTCACCTGACGATGTCTTGATGCAGTAACGCGCATTCCCTTTGGAAAGAACGCCTATAAGCGTATCACCCACAGCGCAAACTGTACTGTATTCTTGAATGGGTACAGTTCTTACCTGAAAGCATGTGTCATTCTTGACCAGATACTCAGTCATCCTCTTTTTAAAGATATCGGAAACAGAGAAACGATCCGCGCCCGACATCGCCAGCTGATTGACATTAAGGATTTCATTATCAGCACGACCTTTTCGTATGCATGAAATGACATTGGATGATATCATGTCATAAATACGCACAGGGAAATCGCCCGACGATTCAGACCAGACAACAAGATTTCCTCCAGTGCATAACATCTCCGGATTATTTATGGTATTTTCAGGAACTTCCACCCAAGAGCCGTCAGTTGAATAATTGATTTTTGAGACTTCTGCTCTATTTATCCATTGTCCAGACTGTTGACAACCAGCCAGCAAAAAGATTATAGCCAAACAATGTAACGGATGTTTCATAATTAAAAGTTATATGGTTTCAATTTCAGTCAAATATAAGCTTGCTTTTTAGAAGCATTCCTTCATTCAGCCTCCCCCTCCATAAACAATTCACCTTTCAAGTATCTGACACTCTCTACAGCGAAAACATAGCCTTTGCTCTCGGGCGTTGCTACTTTGAGATACTTTTCATACCAAGCCAGAGCTTGTTTATAATCTTTTTTCTGCTCATAACAATATGCGATAGTGGAAATAGCAGAAATGAAGTTTGGATTGTACCGATACGCTTCTTTATAATGCCCGATGGCTTGGTCCCAAGATTTCATTGTCCTATAATACCCCAGACCATAATATTGGTGAATACGCGACATTGTCAGCGCATCTGGCTGCAGCATCGCAACAGCCTTGTCCAGCCATGGTTTGACCTCCTTTTCGAAAGACTTATAAGCATCCGACTTGACGGCCGCAATGGAATACGCCAAATTCACGTCGCTGGAATCAATCTGCCAGGCAGCCAAAAGTTCCTCCTCAGCACGATAAAGCACATTAGTATGCCAACAGCATTGACCAAGATAAAAATGAATCGGATAAGAATCATTGCCAATGTCTTCCTGGCGCTGAAATACGTTTATCGCTGAATCATAATCTCCCTTACGATAATAAGAGACACCTTGTAGCGGAGCTATCAGACTGTTATCCGGGTCATCGGCAAGGAACTCCTCCGTAAGATAGATTGCCCCGTCATAATCTGCCTTGCCGATAAGAACGTTTACCGCTTTTGCGACTACCGTCTCATTATGAGGTTTGATAGCGAGCGAACGCCTATAATACCAAATAGCAGAATCCGATTGTTCCAACTGACGGAAAGGATCCCCGACAAAACTCAACACTGCGGGGATTGTATCGAGTAGAAGAGCTTCATGTCCCGCTTGAATGCTTTTAGACCACTCCTTGAGCCGTGAATACGTCTGCATCTGACGGATTTTATATAGAATATTGCCAGGAGCATTGGCTGACAGTAGAGAATATGTCGCAGCGGCACTTTCATAATCCCCTCTCTGGAAATGGCAATCCGCCAATTCAAAAAGCGCGTCCTCATCAAAAGCAGTTTGACCGACAAGCGCAGACAGTTTCTCGACCGCCTCGTCTGTCTTGAAAATACTCTTGAGATAACGAGCTTCAGACAACACTTTCTCGCGATTATCCAAAGAATCAGGCACATGAGCATTGGCACTGAAAACGCTCAACGCGGCCAAAATCAATGTAAGTACACTACGCATAAACATATACTATGACGATTCCATTACCTAAGGCTTACTCGCATCACCAGTTTTTGGTCGGCAATTCCATCACTTATAATCAAAAATGAATTCTCGTCAGAATAGAAGTATGCCCCAAGAGAGGATATCGGTATAGAGATCTCGTTTCCATTCAGTTTTATGGCGTCAAACTGAATGGACTCTTTATCAACCAGATCATACCGGCCCATCCTGTATGTTTCCCCCGCCCTAAAGGAGAACAGGATACTACGCTCCGACTCGACATATACAGGCGTCCCGGCTGAATAATTTCCCGCAAGGAAAGCCTTATTCATGTCCATAACACTAGAGTATCGGCTATTCAATACTTTATCAGGGACAGCGTTTATAAAATCAAGAATATATCTGACATCCATAGTCCTGTTATCCAAATCAATCGAAGATATCGTATTGCTCATCGGTTCATGAAACAATACCTCCTTGGAGGTCTGATAAAAATTCTGCTGATTCATGAAATGGCGCCATGTCAGTTCGGATTCTGAGACCATACCGAAAGCCGACTTTTCTTCAAGAGATTCCTTATCCAGAACTTTGATTTTTTCTCCCGATGTTTGACAGGCACTTGATAAAATCAAAACATTCCCAAAGACACACATTGCTGCGGGATACCAACCCGTACGTTTTTCCGCAACACATTCTCCATCCAAAGAATATTTCAGAAGTTTACCATTCCTGTCAATGATGAAGATACAATTGTCAGAGCAATCAAAATCCAAAATATCAACATATTCTCCAGGTCCGCGTCCACGCTTGGAGATAATCCCTAGAAAAGAGCCCCCGGTATTATAAACGTATAGTTTTTTACCATCAGACACATAAACGGATGAGTCGTATTTCATTATTTTCTTCACCACCGGAGGCGCCTCCACTTTCAATTCAAACACATCGTGTATGTGAAACAAGCTATCAACAGGAACACTCTCCATATAGTTATCAGAAATATGACACATCGGCACATAATCCTTGTTTTGAGAGCAAGAACCAAGTAATAATGCCCAAACAAAGGACAAAACAGAAAAACGACAAATAATATTCATATCACTCTAACTCTTCGAAAAGGTCCGCTATCTTAAAGGCCATAAATCCGACAAGAGCAGCGCCAGTCACAATAATATTACGTTTTACATCTGTTGTTTAACATGATCTCTTCATGAAGCCATTATCAAAACAATGATGCAACATTAAATCGCATTATTCGCCTCAATTACAAATATAATAAAATATCAATATTTCACACACCATACCATACCTAATTTCGTAAAAACACTGTATCTTTACGAAAAAGCCGGCACATGAAACACTCACTCTTGCTTTGTCTCACATTTGCGGCTATCATTGTCAATAGCTGCAAGACGGAGATTCAGAATAATCTGGAAACAATCTTCTGTAATACGGAACATGCTGATTCAACAATGGGACAGTATATTGAAAATGTATCCGTATTAGTTCTGGAAACTGGCGACAATGTCATACGAAACGCAGACAAAATATCGTTTCTCAACGAAAAAATCTACATTGGCGATTTCGTGGAACTCTTCTCCGGCCATCTTTCGAGGAAACAGGTCAGAGGGTATATAGAAAAACTTGTAGAGGGACAAATGCTCAAGCAAGATGGTGATGTGATGGCAAGATGCGTTCATATTCTCTCAGCGAGCAGTATGAAAGCAGGATGGCTATACTTAGCCAAGCTGTCGAAATTGGCTTGAATGCGATGAACGAACGTTCAAAGGGCCAGAAATAGGGCCAGAAAATATTGGTAATCGTCGTGATATATCTGTTTAATGTGCTGAAACACAATGTGTTTTAAAGGGCCAAAGAAATTAGTTAGAATAGGTGGCTTCAACTGATATGGGAGCACAAAGACAATCTATAATTGAGGTGGCCGTTTTTTTCGTGCGCCAGAAGTCGAGCTGTATGATGAACACATGGTATATGTGAAACAAGTTGTCAATATTCCACACACCCACACCACACCTACTTTCGTAAAAATAATACTGTATCCTCATGAGAAATCAATATCTTTGCAGAAGGATCTAAAACCCAAATAGATATGCTTGAGATTGGTAATGTCATTCCTGAATTTGCAGCGCAAGATCAGAATGGAAACATTGTTTCATCTGCCGACCTTATCGGCAAAAAGACTGTGGTTTATTTCTATCCGAAGGCCAATACACCTGGTTGTACTGCGGAGGCGTGCAGCCTGAGGGATAATTATGAGAGGTTTTTGGCACTCGGATATAATGTCATCGGAATCAGCAAGGACAGTGTGAAGGCACAGAAGAATTTCAGCGACAAATACGCATTGCCGTTCCCGTTGCTTTCCGATCCGGACGCATCCGTCATCAAGGCTTTCGGCGCATGGGGCGAAAAGAAGCTTTACGGGAAGACCTATGAGGGCATATTGCGTAAGACATTTATATTCAATGAGAAAGGAGAGCTTATAGAAATCATTGAAAAAGTCAATACCAAAAATCACGCTGAGCAGATTTTGAAATAGGGATAATGCCAAAGGCCTGCCGGTGAGTGATGGCGTTTTGGTGCGACTGGCCCAGGAGGACCTTCTCGTGCGTAAAAACGCCAGATTTACGCACGACAGGATGAATTTTCACCATGACGTGCGTGGAAAACGTTTTAATACTCACGGGGAGTCACAAAACATGGAAAAGACCATCAGTAAAGACCATGTGGCAGAGAAGCCCGGGCGGGGGTGGGACCAAGGGCGACATATACATCACCATGATTACCTCCGGAGCAAGCTGTCGGGACGCGGCCACGGTATATTTTGTAACTAATTGATAATCAAATACTATTTTAACAGTAGCGTGGAAACGCAGGCTTTTTTATGGCCACGTTTCCACGCCCTGTTTTATAACACATTGAAGATCAACGCTTCCAGTAACAAAGCGTGGCCGCGTCCCGACAAATTACAATTTTGTACTGTGGTTTTAGACAGATAAAAATCA
>ULSH01041677.1_pt1 | contig 69421 bp, 57 predicted proteins | sample 1956151 | NCBI WGS metagenome assembly ULSH01 (sample SAMEA4835702, study PRJEB28245) | human gut metagenome | biome: gut microbiome; material: fecal sample | place: Denmark | collected 2008 | reverse complement strand
CGTCGTTCAAGAAGGCAAGTCTGTTCTTTTTGTCGGCACGAAGAAACAAGCACAAGACGCTATCAAGCAAGAGGCAGAACGTTGCGATATGTTCTACATCAACCAAAGATGGCTCGGCGGTACGCTCACCAACTTCAAGACTATCCGCACCAGAATCGACAGACTCAACAAAATCAACCAAATGGAACTCATCGGTGAGTTCGAGCTTCTCCCCAAGAAAGAAGTCGCACATCTCAAGAAAGAGCGTGACGATCTCGAAAAGAACCTTGGCGGTATCAAGAACATGCGCACTCTTCCGGGTTGCTTGTTCGTGGTTGACCTTAAGAAAGAAGAAAACGCAGTGCGCGAAGCACGCAAACTCAACATTCCTATCGTTGCAGTCGTAGACACCAACTGCGATCCCGATCTCGTTGACTACGTTATCCCGGGCAACGACGACGCTATCCGCGCAATCCAACTCTTTGCATCCATCATCGCAGACGCGGTTATCGAAGCAAAACAAGGCGAATCTTTCCATGCGCCCCAAGCAACCGAAGAAGTGAAGGCTGAAGAAGTTGCTGCTCCCGTCGAAGAAGTGAAAGAAGAAAAGGCTCTCACTCCCGAAGAAGCTCTTGAAAAAGCTATCGCAGAAAAAGAAGCACAAGAATAATCGTCAACAATCCCGCACGCAACTTTTTTGCGTGCGGTTTCAAACCAACAAATAGGAGAAAATATATGGCATTCACAAGCAAAGATGTTATGGAACTTCGTCAACGCACCGGCGTTGGTATGATGGACTGCAAAAAGGCACTCGTCGCAACCGACGGCGATATGGAGGCTGCAATCGACTTTTTGAGAGAAAAGGGCATGGCAACCGCAGCAAAGAAAGAAGCTCGTATCGCAGCGGAAGGCATCGTTTTTGCAGCAAGCAAGAATGGCAAATCCGTCCTTTTGGAAGTCAACTGCGAGTCCGACTTCGTGGCAGGCGGCCCGATCTTCAAAGAGTATGTCGCACAAGTTGCCGATTACATCCTTGACAACACCACCGCAACCGTTGCAGACGTCATCGCAGCAATGCAACCCGTGACCAACGAATACGTCATGAAGATGGGTGAGAAACTCTCCATCCGTCGTTTCACCGTGTACGAGGCAAACGACACAGTCGTTGACACCTACATCCACATGGGCGGCAAGATCGGCGTTATGGTCGAGGCAACAAGCGGCACGAGCGCAGAAGTCATCCACGACGTTGCTCTTCAAATCGCAGCTGCAAACGCACAATACGTCACAAGAGACGAAGTGCCCCAAGCTGAAGTCGATCACGAAAGAGAAGTTCTCAAAGCGCAAGCAATGAACGAAGACAGCAACAAGCCCGAAGCAATCATCGAAAAGATGCTCGTTGGCAGAATCAACAAGTTCTACAAAGAAGTTTGCCTCACCGAACAAGTTTTCGTCAAGAACGGCGACCTTACCGTTGCTCAATACTTGAAACAAAACGGCGATGCAAAAATCATCCGTTTCACCCGTTACGCAATGGGCGAAGGTCTCCAAAAGAGAGAAGACGATTTCGCAGCGGAAGTCATGGCGCAAGCTCATCTCAACTAATAAACGCAATTTAGAAAAAAGGAATGGTTTCCATTCCTTTTTTTCAAACCTTGCAATCTGTCGATTGCTCAAAATATCGTGAAAATTGTTGATTGGACGTGTTAGAACACCGAAAATCTTAAAGGAGCATTATGGAAGCAGAAAGAATTGTCGATCCGCGCGCAAAGTATAAACGCGTTGTCATCAAACTCTCCGGAGAGGCTCTCGCAAGAGAAAACGGCACGGGCATCGATCCCGAAAAATTGGAATACGTTTGCAAAGAGATCCGTGACGTGAAGGATCTGGGCATTGACGTAGGTGTGGTCATCGGCGGTGGCAACTTCTGGCGCGGCATTCAGGCAGGCGACAAAATGAACCGCTCCACAGCCGACCACATGGGCATGCTTGCAACCGTTATGAACGCGCTTGCTCTTCAAGACAAGCTCGAACAACTCGGCGTTGCGGTCAGAGTGCAGACGGCTTTGACAATCACAAAGGTTGCAGAACCGTACATTCTTCGCAAAGCAATTCGCCATTTCGAGAAAGGCAGAGTGGTCATCTTTGCTTGCGGCACGGGCAATCCCTATTTTTCAACGGATACCGGCGCGGCGTTGAGAGCGTGCGAAATCGGCGCGGACGCGCTCCTTCTTGCAAAGAACGTGGACGGCGTGTACGATTCCGATCCAAAGAAAAACCCCGACGCAAAGAAATTTGAAGTCATCACCTATATGGACGTAATTTCCAAGGGGCTCAAAGCCATGGATACGACCGCAATCACGATGTGTATGGACAACCAAGTGCCCGTCATCGTGTTCTCGCTCATGGAAAAAGACAGCATCAAGCGCGCGATTATGGGTGAAAACGTCGGCACTTGCATCGTGAAATAACAAGCAAAACAAAAATATGCAAACTATTGAGAAAATCGGCCCTATCGGTCGATTTTTTCTTCTTGCAATAAGATATAATATTTGATATAATATATTTACATTTCCAAATAAGGAGAACAAATTATGTCATACGGTATTGACGAAGTCGATCTTATCTTCGACGAGTTGAATGAAAAAATCGATAAAACGTTGCAAAACTACGTTACCGAGCTGCGCGCAATCCGCGCCGGCAGAGCAAATCCGCACATTCTCGACAAAGTGGTTGTCGACTATTACGGCACGCCCACGCCCGTTCACAATATGGCGAACATTTCCGTGCCCGAGGCGCGTCTTCTCGTGATTTCCGCTTGGGACAAATCTCAGCTCAAAAACATCGAACGCGCAATTCTCGCAGCCAATGTCGGCCTTACGCCCAACAACGACGGTCAAGTGATTCGTCTTGTTTTCCCCGAGCTTACCGAAGAGCGCAGACGTTCCACCGTCAAAGACGCGAAAAACCTTGTCGAAGAGGCAAAAATCGTCATGCGCAACGCTCGCCGTGACGCAATCGACGATCTCAAGAAAATTCAAAAATCTTCCGTTATCACCGAAGACGATTTGAAAAACTACACCGAAGTCGTGGACAAGACTCTTGCAAAGAACACCGACGAAGTGGACAGACTCTTCAAAGAAAAAGAACAGGAGATTCTCTCTATCTGATGAAACCACAACATATCGGTTTTATTATGGACGGAAACGGCAGGTGGGCATCTGCTCACGGCATGTCGCGCGCCGAAGGTTATGCGTACGGGCTTTGCGCCTTACGTAGAGTGCTCAAACGTCTTGGCGAATGCGGCGTGGACGCTGTTTCCGTTTACGCTTTTTCAACGGAAAACTGGCAACGCCCCGAAAACGAAGTCAAGGCGATATCGGACGTGGTGAAGAAGTTCAATCTCACCTATGACGGCGATATGCGCATCACGTATATGGGGGATATTGCAGCCCTTGACGACAAACTTGCCGATTCTATCGAGAATATCGAAGAAAACACGCGTGAGAACAAGGGCATTGCGCTCAACATCGCTTTCAATTACGGCGCAAGGTCAGACATCATCCACGCAGCCAAGATTTGCTACGATCACGGCGAATTTGTGGAAGACACGTTTGAAAAGCATTTGTCAAGCGCAAATTTGCCGCCGCTTGACCTTGTTGTCAGAACGGGCGGTGAGATGCGGCTTTCCAATTTTATGTTGTACGAATCCGCTTATGCCGAGCTTATGTTTTTGGACAAGCTCTGGCCGGATATGGAAGAGAACGACGTAGATTTCATCCTTGACGAGTTTGAAAAACGTCAACGAAAATTCGGGAAATAATCCCGATTTTCATCGTTTGCAGGTTTTTTGCAGACATAGGGCAGGCAAAACGGCATAGATTTTGCTTGCCAATCACAATTTTGTATATACAAGTATATACAAGGGAGTCGTTATGCTCAAAAGAACTTTGACCGCAATCGTGCTTCTTGTCATTGTCGCCGGGTTTATGGTGGCAGGCTATTTTGTCAGCCCGATATTTATCGATATGCTGATTTTGCTTTTCCTTGCAGGCTCGGTGTACGAGATGTTCAAGTGTTTCAAAGGCGCAGGCTACAAGATGTTTGTCGCGCCCGTGGTGACGATGCTCGTTGCGTCCTATCCCACGTATTATCTCATGCAACACTTTATCGGACAAGGCAGTGTGCAAACAAGCGCAGGCGTTCAAGGTCTGCTTATTGTGTTGCTCGTATGCTCCATGATGGCACTCACCATATTCACGTTCAAGCCCGCAAAACACACGCAAAAAGAAGTGGATGACGCAAAAGAGGCGGGCATTGAGCTTACGCTTGACGATCCCAAGGCATGCGAAGTCAAAGATTTGTTTGCCAACGTGTTTATCCTTGTATATCCCATGCTGTTCCTTGCGTCCGCGTGGGTGATAAGCTACAAATACAGCGCATTGTTTGCCATTTTGTACGCAATTCTCGTGCCCATTCTCGGCAGTGACTCGTTTGCGTATTGGTTCGGCTCTATGATCGGCGGAAAGAAACTTTGCCCCAAAATCAGCCCCAAAAAGACGGTGGCAGGCGGCATAGGCGGCTTGTTTGGCGGCATGGTGTTGTCCATGCTGTTCTGGGTTGTGTTCGAGATGTGCGCAAAGTATTATCCCGCATTCATAGAAGGCGCGCATTACACCTTCCTTATTCCGCACACGGTTGTCGGTTGGGAGTGGAAGAGCGCGCTCATCTATCTTGCAATAGGTCTTGTTTGCGGAGTTTTGTCCGAGCTTGGCGACCTTGCGGCATCACGCATCAAGCGCGCGATCGGCATAAAGGACTACGGCAAGATCTTCCCGGGGCACGGCGGCTTTATGGACAGAATCGACAGCGTTATGTACTGCCTTGTGGTTTTGCTCATAGCATTCTCGTGCTGCTACGGCTATTGATTGCCGTTTTTGTCAAAATCAAGCATCTAACACGCTCTGTTGTTATTGTTGATTGGAAATCGACATTCGCAAACGATAAGATTTGAGAGCGTAGACAATCAAAATCTATGCAACTGCCGTTAAATCGGCAATCCGAATGGATGCGATTGCAAAAATATTCAATCGAAATCGATAAAATTTGAAAAATCGCGGCGATATTTTCAATATGGCGTCGTTTCATACACGTTTAATATTGCCGTCATAACATAAGAATATATGGGCTTGCAAAAGACTTGAAATCTCTGCCTATGCGGCGCGCATGCCTATAAGGATACAATGAAAACAGTTACGATACTTGGCAGCACAGGCTCTGTCGGCAGACAGGTGCTTGCTACTATTTCTCAACATCCCGACGCTTTCAAGGTGGTCGGGCTTTCAGCTTATACCAACGAGTCGCTTTTGCGTGAACAGATTGAAAAATACAATCCCACGCATTATTATTTTCCGAGCGGCGCGGTGGAAGTGCAAAGTTCGCTTTTTGACTTTCTCGAAGACGAAAAAACGTCAAAATGCCTAAATTCGCTCGAAGAGCTTGCCACGATTCCGTCCGACATCGTCGTTTTGGCGGTTACGGGCATTGCGGGGCTTTGGGCGGCTGTCGCCACTTTGAAAAGGGGCGGTACGCTTGCAATCGCAAACAAAGAAACCATAGTTTGTGCCGGCAGACACCTGAAAATGCTTGAAAAGAAGTACGGCGGCAAAATTCTTCCGCTTGACACCGAACATTCGGCGATTTTCTCGTGCTTGCGCGGTGAAAACAAGAAGTTTGTCAAGAGTCTTGTCTTGACGGCGAGCGGCGGAGCGTTGCGAGATATGCCCGCAAGCGCGCTTGCGAAAGTCAAGGCGGAAGATTGCTTGAAACATCCCGTGTGGAGCATGGGCAAGAAAGTCACGATAGACTCGGCAACGCTTTTCAACAAAGGTTTGGAAGTTATCGAGGCAATGCGCCTATTTGAAGTGAGCGCAAAGGACGTGAAAGTGGTGATGCACCGTCAAAGCGTCGTACATTCGCTTGTGGAATACACGGACGGCGGCATGAAAGCTCTTTTGTCCACGCCCGATATGCGCCTTTCAATCGATACGGCGTTGTTCTATCCCGATCACGCTCAATTTTCGGTTGAGCCGCTCGATCTTGCAAAACTCGGCTCGATAACCTTTTCCGAGCCCGATTTTGACAGATATCGCTGCTTGAAGATCGCAATCGACGCCGCAAACGCAGGCGAAGGCGCGTGTATAGCAATTTCCGCTTGCGACGAAGTGCTTGTGGAAGAGTTCTTGAAAGGCAAAATCAAGTACAACGACATCGCAAACACGCTTGCAAAAGTGTATACCAAGTTCAAGAAGGTGGGCGATGTCGAGCTTGAAGATATTCTTGGCATAGACGAGCAAGCAAGAAAATACACTTATTCTGTGATAGGTATCAAATGTTGAACATATTGTCCGCAACGGTCGGCGAAGTTTTCGCCTATATAGGTTACGTCCTGCTCGCCTTGCTCGCGCTTATGGTGATGATTGTCGTTCACGAGCTCGGTCACTACACGGCAGGCAAACTTCTCGGCTTCAAAATAGACGAATTTGCAATCGGATTCGGCCCGAAAATCTTCAAACGCAAGAACAAGAAGACGGGCGAGCTGTTTTCTATCCGTCCGTTCCCGATAGGCGGTTTTTGCGCCTTCCACGGCGAAGACGCAGACGGTGCGTTGTTGGATGAAAACGGCAATCAAGTCAAGGACGCAAACGGCAACATCATCAAAGATCCGGACGCTTTCAACAATCAAAAGCCGTGGAAACGTTTGATCGTGCTGTTTTCGGGCGCGTTTATGAACTTTTTGAGCGCGATTTTGATCATCACGATCTATTTTTCCGCTTACGGTCAACCCCTTCCGTACGTGGTGGGGACGTATGACGTTCCGAGCTATCAAAACGTGTTCGAGCAAGGCGACGTTCTGCTTTCGGTCAACGGAAAACAGATCAATCTCATGGCGCAGGAAGACCTTGACAACGTCTTCAAAAAAGTGGGCGACAATGCAGAATTTAGAGTGCTCAGAAACGGAAAACGTATCAAAATCACCGCAAGCAAATTCTTCTACGATCCGTTTGAAGACGGCGACTATATCTATGCCGTTGACGGCAAAAAATTGGATACGCCCGTTGCGTATGCGGACTATCTTGCCACCGTTGAGTCTAACGACGCCTTTATTGTGACCGTTGTCCACTATGATGAAAAAGGCGAGATCTGCGAGCAAAGCACAATGAAAGTGCAAAAAGGCACAAATCCCGAAGATGCGAACGGCTTTTACAGCTACGGCTTTGGCATAACTCGCACGATCGCAAGGGCGAAACTTCCGTTTTTCCTTGCTTTTGGTAGGGCATGGAGTTTCTGTTTCTTTATCGTGTTCAAGATCTTGGCGTCGTTCGGCGCATTGATCACGGGCAAAATGGGCATCGAAGGAGCAGGCGGCACAATCACCACAATCATCACCATGGCAAAGGTGTCCGCGCTTGGTTTTGACTCGTTTATGTACGTTGTGGCAATCATCTCGGCAAACCTTGCGGTGATGAACTTGTTACCGTTCCCGGCTCTTGACGGCAGTAGAATGTTGTTTACGCTCATAGAAATGATATTCAAAAAGCCTGTCCCGAGAAAAGTCGAGGCGGTGATACACACGGTCGGGCTGGTGCTGTTGCTGGTGCTTGCGGTGTTCCTTGACGTGTTCCACTTGGTCAAGCGATAGATTTTGAATAAGCCGCAAGACAAATCGGCAATTGCAATAAGCAATTGACAATCACAACAAACAATATAAATACAACAAACAATAGACAATCACAATATAAACGATAATTGCGGACGACAAAGGCTTGCCGCATTGTCGCAAAACACAACTATGCAAAGAAGAAATACACGCAAAGTCTTCGTCGGTGACGTGGCTATCGGCGGCGACGCACCCATAACGGTGCAGTCCATGCTCAACACAAAGACCGTTGACGTTGAAGGCTCGCTCAATCAAATCCATGATTTACAAAAGGTCGGATGCGACCTTATTCGTCTTGCCGTGCCGGACGAGGCATCGGCGTACGCTTTCGGTGAAATCTCAAAAAGATGCGGATTGCCGCTGATTGCGGACATACATTACAGCTACAAGCTCGCTCATCTTGCACTTGACAACGGCGCAAAGAAAATCCGCATGAATCCCGGCAATATGCGTGATTTTTCAGAGATAAAAGACCTTGCAAAGCGACTTGTCGATATGCGAGTGCCTGTGCGCGTGGGCGTAAACGGAGGTTCGCTCGATCCCAAATTCAAGGGTATGGACGAGGCGCGTGCGCTGTGCGAAAGTGCGTTGGAGTGCGCAAACGTGTTTGAAAGTCAAGGTATGCGTGACATCGTGGTGGCGATCAAAGCGTCAAACACGCTTGTCAATATCGAGGCAAACCGCATGCTCGCAAAAGAGTGCGACTATCCCTTGCACATCGGCGTGACCGAGGCAGGCACTTTGCGTACGGGGCTTATAAAATCGGCAATCGGTATAGGAACGCTGCTAAACGAAGGAATTGGCGACACCATCAGAGTTTCGCTCTCAACGGACGTAAGAGAAGAAGTGCTTGCGGGACGCAAGATTTTGCAAACGCTCGGCATACGCAAAAACGCCGTGGAAGTGGTGTCTTGTCCCACTTGCGCTCGCACGGAAATTGACGTGGAAGGGCTTGCAAACAGGGTTGAGATGCTCACGGCGGCAGTCAACAAGCCTTTGACAATCTCGGTGCTCGGCTGTCCGCTCAACGGCATAGGCGAAGGCGAGAACAGCGACCTTGGCATCGCAGGCGGCAAAGAGAAATCCGTTATTCTAAAAGACGGCAAGATTTTTAAGACCGTCGATAGCAAAGATTTGCTTGTCGAGTTTGAAAAACTGCTCAACGAAGCCATAAAAGACTGAAAACCGTAAAAGCGACACAAAACGGTATAAAAACACAAAAAAACGACTGAACAGTGGATAAAATGCATTTTATATCATTTGATATAAAATGCAAAAGGTGATAAATGACCAAGTTTTTTGAAGAATTTACGATGAGAAGCAAGGGAGAGTTTCCCATGCTCAAACTCAACAGCGCGACTTATTATAAAGATAAGCGCGAACTTGTCGTGCGCTTTATCATTTCCGCTTTTGAAGTTAGAGATTTCGATGACGAGAGCAAAAAGAAGGTGCAAAGTATCATCGAAGAGATGTTCTCGGGCGTCAAGGTGAGCGTGCAATATATCCGCACATACGCCGACAACAACGTTGTCAAAAACAAGATTCTCGAATTTTTCAACAGATACAATCAGCTTATTTTCCGCCGTATAAACGACGATACGCTCAACATCGAAGTGGGCGACAACGACATTGACGTCAAGTTTTTGTTCGATACGCCGACTTACAAGATGCTCATTGCAGGCGATACGCTTGAAAAACTCAATGATTTTCTCGATTGCTCCTTCAATCAGTACATCGACATCGTTGCGGAAGAAGAAATCGTGGATTTGAGCAAGCTCAAAGACGAAGATTTGCACATCGACACCACCGTGCAACACGACAGCTCCGTGCGACTTGTTGACGCGCGTGTGGGCGAAAAGGTGTATTCGCGCGGAAAAGTTGAGAGTATTGCGCAGCTGCCAAACTACATAATTGACGTCAAATCCGCATGCGACAACATCGTGCTTTGCGGCAAAATCTTTGCGATTGAGAAGAAAACCTACAAAAACAAACGCTACAAACCCGACGATCCCAAGACGGGCAGAGAAACGTTGCCGTTTGTCAAGTTTATGCTGGATGACACCACGGGCAAGATAGAAGGCGTATGTTTTTGCCAAAACGACGAGGCGGCAGACAAAATCGTGGAGCTGAAAGACCAAACCCAAGTCATCTGCATGGGCAAGGTGAGCTGGTCGCAATATTCGAACTCGTGGTCGTTTATGATCAACGCGATGTTCGAGGCGGACATCGATTTTGACAGCATACACCTGACTTCCGTCAAGCCCGTACCCGACAAATACACTTCAGTTTTTCCGCAAAAATACGTGGACAACACGGTGAAGAGCTTGTTAGATATTGGAAAAGTGGAAGAAATCTCGCCATACTTCAAGGGCAAAACCTTTGTTGTGTTTGACCTTGAAACCACAGATTTGAAGACGGAGCTTGCCGAAATCATCGAGCTTTCCGCACTCAAAGTGGTGGACGGTGTGCCAACGGAAACTTTTTCTACGCTTGTCAAACCAACCGCAAGCATACCCGAAAGAATCACCGAGATCACGCACATCAACAACGCAATGGTGCTTGACGCGCCGAGCATAGAAAACGTGATGCCCGACTTTTTCAAGTTTGCGCACGGTAGCATACTTTGCGGACACAACATCGCCGGCTACGATTTTCCCATTGTCGCTCGCATTGCCGAAAAGCAGGGTTACGTCTTTGACAACGAGCTTTGCGACACGCTCCTTCTTGCTCGCCGCTATCTAAGCGAATTGCCAAACTGCAAGTTGGAAACAATCTCCAAAGCCTTTGACATCACGCACGAGAACGCACACCGCGCTATGAGCGACGTGTTTGCCACGTTCGGCGCATTGAAAGTGATTGCGTCAAGAATGTAATCAAAGTCGTTTTTTGTTGTGTGTTGGCGATTGCCGATCTAAATCGACCTAAATCGACATCCGAAACTGAAAATGCGGCTTTATAAGCTATAAATAAACTAATATTTATAAATAATATACTATATTTGCTTGCAATCGGCGAAAAAATGTGGTAAGGTATAAATACGATAGTAAGATTTACTAGAGTGAGCGATGGCTCACTCTTTGTTTTAGATAAGGCAAAGGAGTGCTTATGGCAAACGAACTCGTGTCGGCAGAACTTGCCGAAAAAGTGAAGAATCTTGCGTTGGCTGCCGTCCAAAGTGCAGGCGACGGCATCGAGCTTGTGGACGTGTCCTTCTACAAGCAATACGGAAAACTCACCGTTGAGGCGTATCTGTGGAAGAAGGAAGGCATCGGGCTTGACGATTGCGAGAAGGTGCACAACTTGTTTTCGGCGTCGCTTGACGCGCTCGAAGACGATTTTGCGGACGATTATGTGCTGAACGTTTCGTCATCGGGGCTTGACAGAAAGATTGTCACGGACGATGATTTCCGCAGAGCTCTTGACACCGAGATCGAGTGCATAGACGCTCAAAAGAACAAAACTCACGGCTTGCTTGTTGCCTATGACGATGAAAACGTCGTCGTCAAGACGTACGGCAAAAAGCCGAAAGAAATAACACTCAAAAGAAATTTATTGACCAAAGTACAACCGTACGTAAGGTTTTAGGAGGAAACTACCATGATTAACAAAGAGTTCTTTCAGGCACTTGACGATCTTGAAAGAGAACAACGTATTCCCAAAGAATCGATGATCGAATCCATCGAGGCGGGACTCGTGTCTGCATACAAGAAAGAATACGGTTTTGCGAGCCAAATCTCCGTTCGCCTCAACGAAGAGAAGATGACCTACAAAGTGTACGCTCACAAGTTGGTTGTCGAAGAAGTGGAAGACGAAGAATCGCAAATCTCTCTTGAAGACGCTCGCGACATCGACAAGAAATACAATCTCGGCGACGTTGTGATCGAAGACATCACACCCAAGGATTTCTCTCGTATCGCTGCTCAAACCGCAAAACAAGTCATCTTGCAACGCATCAACGACTACAAGAAGAATCTTGTTTTGGACGAAATGAGCCAACGCACGGGCGAAATTCTCAGCGCAATCGTTCGCCGCAAGGAAGGCAACACCGTCTACGTTGAAATCACCGGCACACAAATGGAAGGCGTGATGATGCAACAAGATCAAGTGCCCACCGAAACGTACAACGTCAACGACGTGATCAAAGTTTACGTCAAGAAAATCCGCGACGGCGCGCACGGAGCGCAAGTGATCGTGTCAAGAAGTTCGGCAGGTTTTGTGCGCAGACTCTTTGAAATGGAAGTTCCCGAAATCAAGGCAGGGCTTGTGAAGATCAACAGCATCGTACGCGAGGCGGGATTCAGAACGAAACTTGCAGTCAGCAGCGAAGATCCCAACGTTGACGCAGTGGGCAGCTGCATCGGCAACAAGGGCGTGCGTGTCAACGCAGTGGTTGCAGAGCTTGGCGGTGAGAAGATTGACGTCATCGAATATTGCGAAGATCCCATCGAATATATCGCTCGCGCGCTCAGCCCGGCTCAAGTGCTTATGGTTTCCATCAACGAAGAAGAGAAGAACGCAAAGGTCATCGTTCCCGACGAGAAGCTCTCTCTTGCAATCGGCAGAAGCGGACAAAACGCCCGTCTTGCCGCAAAACTTACCGGCTGGAAGATAGACGTCAAGCCTTATTCCACGCTCAATCAAGACGTAGAGGAGCAAAAGGAAGACTAATATGTCCAATCCCAAGAACACTCGCAAGTGCATAGTGTGTCACGCGCACGCCGACAAGTCCGAGATGATACGTTTTGTCAAGGACAAGGATGGCAAAGTGGTTGTCGATCGCACCAAAAAGGCGGACGGCAGGGGCGTTTGGGTGCACGACACCGGCGAGTGCAAGGCGAAACTTATCAAGAAAAAGATGCTCAATGCGGCGTTCAAGCAAAACGTCGGCGATGAGATTTACGGAGAAATAGATGACTGACAAGCTCAAATCGTATATAGGTCTTGCCCAACGCGCCGGCTGTGTGCTGTACGGCGAAGATATTATATGCGAAAAGAAAAAACAGGCGAAAGTCGTTCTCTTATCCGCCGATGCGAGCGATAAGTATAAGGAAAGGATGTTGACGAAATTGTCCGACCGTCCCGTGTATGTCGTTGACGGTCTTTGCGAGGCCTTGCATCGCGACGGTGTAAACGCCGTTGCCGTGTCAAATGACGGCTTGGCAAACGCAATTATCAGTTTATTGAGGTGAATATGCCCGAAATCAAAAAAGAAACAACAGTTGATCCCGTGAAAAAACTCGGTGAGTACAAATCCGCTCTTGCGGATCTTGCAAACGCTATCTCTCGTGAAAAATCGAGAGCAAGCGTCCTTATGGCTTCTCTCAAGTCCAAGCGTGACGCGCTCGTGACCAAAGCCAAGGAAGAAAAACTCAAAGCCGAGCAACAAACGGTGGAAACGAAACCTATAGACGCACAAGCGGAAGAAGTCAAAAAGCCTGTCGAAAAGGTTGAGATCAAAGCCGAAGTCGCGCCCGAAAATGAAACCGCAAAAGCCACTTCGGACACCAAAAAGGTTGAGCCTGTCAAGGCGGAAGAAGTGAAAGAGCCTGTAAACAATGACTCTGTCAAGTCTGAAAAACCCGCTCAAAAGCCAGCGAAGACCTCCGAAGAAAAGCCCAAAAAGGAACAAAAGGCAAAACAAGAGCAAAAACCTGCTCGCGACGCCAACAAGCCCGTCAACGAAATGGTGCAAGAAACGTCTGAGATTTTGCCCAACGGCGAAGTGCGCAGAATTTACGTTCCGCCAACGCCGAAGCCGAAGGTTCAGACTCGCGTTTTCGGACAAGGCGGCTATCAACAACCGCGTCCAAACAGACAAGATAGACCCCAACAAGGCGGATATCAAGGTCAAAGAAACGGACAACAAGGCTCTCCGACAGGTCTTCGCCGTCCGAGTGTGGGACAAAATCTTGCAAACGTTGCGCAACAATTTCCTCCAAAACCGGCGCAACAAAAGGGCAAGAACAACGGCAAGAACGGCGGCAATTCCAACAGCAACAAATTTGACGATCGCACGATGAACAAACGCGCCTTGCTCAAAAAAGGCTATATCGTGGACGATAGAATTTCCTATGACGAAGACGGTGAAGTGGTTGTGCGCAACTACAAGGTCAACAAAAACCGCGGCGGTGGCAACTCTGCAACAGTCATCATCGAAAACGCCGTTATCACCACAGATCCCGTTTCAATCAAAACTTTGAGTGAGAAGATCGGCAAGTCTGCGGCGGAAATCGTCAAGACGCTTTTTGTGCTTGGCATCATGAAGACCATCAACGACAGCATCGATTTTGCCACGGCAGAGCTTGTTGCCGACGAGTTCGGAATCACGCTCGAATACAAACCCGACGTCACCTTTGAAGACACGCTCACCGCGCAGCTCGAAGTGGACGAAGTGGAAGACCTTGAAAATCTCGTTCCGCGTCCGCCGATCGTCACGATCATGGGACACGTTGACCACGGCAAAACGTCTCTTCTCGACTACATCAGAAAGACCAACGTTACGGGCGGCGAAGCAGGCGGCATCACGCAACATATCGGCGCATACACGGTTACTCTCAAAGGCGCGCCTATCACGTTCCTTGACACTCCCGGTCACGAGGCGTTCACGTCCATGCGTGCTCGCGGTGCTCAAGTCACGGATATCGCAGTGCTTGTCGTGGCGGCAGATGACGGTATCATGCCTCAAACAATCGAGGCTATCAGCCACGCAAAACAAGCAAACGTTCCTATCATCGTTGCTCTCAACAAGATGGACAGAGCGGGCGCAAACCCCGACAGAGTGCTTTCGCAGCTCGCAGAAAACGGCGTAACTCCCGAAGAATGGGGCGGTGATACTCCCGTTGTCAGAGTGTCTGCAAAGACGGGTATGGGCGTTGAAGAATTGCTTGAACAAATTCTCGTCCGCGCCGAAGTTGAAGAGCTCCGAGCCAATCCCGACAGAGCTGCTCGCGGCACTATCATCGAGGCAAAACTCGACAAAGGCTTGGGCAAAATCGCAACCATTCTCGTTCAAACGGGTACGTTGCACGTCGGAGACAACGTTGTCGCAGGCGTATGCACCGGCAAGATCCGCGCAATGATTGACGACAAGGGCAGAAAGGTGAAGAAGGCAGGTCCGTCAACACCTGTTTCGGTCACGGGCTGGGATGATGTTCCCGAGGCAGGCGACCGTCTTGACGTCGTTGCAGACGAGAAGTTTGCAAGAGAGCTTGCAGAAGAGAGAAAACTCAAACTCGCCGCAAGCCAAAACGAAAACACCGCCGTGTCGCTCAACGATTTGTTTGACAAGATCTCTAAAGGCGAGCTCAAATCCGTCAAACTCATCATCAAAGCGGACGTTCAAGGCTCTGTTGAAGCGGTCAAGCAATCGCTCTCCAAACTCGGCAACGAAGAAGTCAACATCGACATCATTCACTCCGCAGTCGGCGGCATCAAAGAAAGCGACGTGTTGCTTGCCGAAACTTCGGGCGCAATTATCATCGGATTCAACGTGCGTCCCGACACCAATGCGAAACAACTTGCCGCGCAAAAACATATCGACATCAGATTCTACAACATCATATACAATGCCATCGAAGACATCGAAAAGGCAGTCAAAGGTATGCTCGATCCCAAGTTCCAAGAAGTCGTGCTCGGCTCTGCGGAAATTCGCGAGCTGTTCAAGATCAGCGGCGTCGGTACGATTGCAGGCTGCCACGTTGTGGACGGCAAGATCGTGCGCGGAGCAAAAGCAAGACTTATCCGCAACGGAAAGGTGGAATACACCGGCGAAATCGCATCATTGCGCCACGGCAAAGACGACGTCAAGGAAATGGCAAAGAACTTCGATTGCGGCATAATGCTTCAAAACTATCAAGACGTGAAGGTTGACGACATCATCGAAGCTTTCACAATGGAGCAAACCAATGAAGATTAAAATGGAGCGAGTCAATGCTGAACTCGCAAAACAAATCACCAAGGTCATCGCCGAAGACATCAAAGATCCGCGTCTGAAAGACGCGATCGTCGGCGTGACCAAGGTTTATACAACGCCCGATCTCAAATATGCCAAAGTGTATTTGTCAATCTATGCAAAGAACAAAGACGACGTGCAAGAGGCGTATTACACGATTTGCAGATCCAAGTCTTTTATCCGCAATATGCTCAAGGACGCGGTGCAAATCAGGCTTTTGCCCGAGCTCAATTTTATCATTGACGACAGCGTCGATTACAGCATAAAGATTGACGGCATACTTGCTCAAATCAAACGCGAAGAGAGCGAGCGCGCAATGCAAAATTGCGAAAACACCGCATTAGATGCTCAAAACGATGCGGATGACCAAGAATGATGCACAACAACACCATATCTGAAATCGCAAAACAAATCTCACGTGCAAGCGATATTGCCTTATACGCGCACACAAATCCCGACGGGGATGCGCTCGGCAGTATGCTTGCGCTTTACGTTTTGCTCAAAAACAAGGGCAAAAATGTCGTTTGCTATTGCGATACGCCCGTGCCGGACAAGTACAAGTGCATGTATATGAGCGATTGCATCACTTTCCCCGAAAAACGCGTTCACGAGCTTGCCGTCAGTGTCGATTCGGGCGATTTGGACAGGCTCGGTCAATGTATGAAATCGTTTTTGGCTGCAAAATCGACAATCGCCATAGACCATCACGCGTCTTTTAGACGTTTTGCGGGGCTTTGCTATGTCGATTCGTCTGCAAGCGCATGCGCAGAGATAGTTTTTGAGCTTGCAAAAGAGCTTAAAGGCATTGACGATCACGTTGCCGAGTTTCTTTTCTCGGGCATTGTCACCGACAGTTGCTGCTTTACGTTGCCCAACACGACAAAGCGCACGCACGAGATTGCATGCGAGCTTATGTCCTACAATTTCGATGCGCAAAAGACAATTTGCGACGTGTTCAGATCGTCCACTTTGCCGCATTTCAAGCTGAAAGCTATTGCGATGTCAAAGGCGCAGTTCTTCAATGACAACAGAATCGGCGTTATCGCCATAACTCTGCAAGACTTTGAAAAAGCCTCCGCATCACAGCTTGACAGCGAAGGCATTGTCAACGAACTTCTTGACGTCAACAGCGTTCAAGTCGCTTTTTGCCTTTCCCAAGTTGCCAAACACAACTTCAAGATGAGTATTCGCACAAAAGGTGACGCAAATGCTATTGAGATTGCGAGCGAATTTGGCGGTGGCGGTCACAAAAACGCCGCAGGATGCAGAGCAAACGGTTATATGGAAGACGTCATAGAAAAACTTGTTCGTCTTGCCTCGAATCAGCTGTATTGAGAAAAAAGACGGTTTTACAAAATTGAAAAATACGGACAATCTCAATGATTTGGATTTGTCCGAAGAGATAGTCTATATGAAAGGTTTCGTCAACATAAACAAGCCGCTTGGCATGACGTCAAGTGACGTGGTTGTCAAAGTGCGTGGCATTTTGCGCCGAGCAAGCGGTGAAAAGCAAAAGGTAGGGCATCTCGGCACTCTCGATCCGCAAGGCTCGGGCGTTTTGCCGATTGCCGTTGGCACTGCGACGAGACTTTTTGATTTTATGCAAGAGAAGAGAAAAGTCTATCAAGCGACTTTTGTTTTCGGCAAGGAAACCGACACTCTTGACGGAGTCGGCAAGATTGTCGCAACAAGCGATATTTTGCCCGCAAAAGAGCAAATTGAGCCGTTTGTAGCGACATATCACGGCAAAATAGATCAAGTTCCGCCGCAGTACAGCGCAAAATCGGTGGACGGAAGACGCGCCTACGACTTGGCAAGACAAGGCGTTGCGGTTGAGCTTGCGCCAAAGCGTGTGAATATCGAGTACGTCAAGTTGCTTGACTCATCAAACGGCGTTGCGCATCTCAAAAAAGGCGATTATACTTTGCAAGACAACGAGTATGCGTTTGAGATTGCATGTTCGAGCGGAACGTACATAAGATCCATTGCTCGTGACGTTGCCTATGCGCTCAAAACTGTCGGATATATGAGCTCGATAGATCGTGTGCAAAGCGGCAATTTTTGCCTTGACGATGCCGTCACGCTTGAAGAATTTGAAAAAGAGCCGCTTAGATACTTGAAAAGTGTTGACAGCGTGCTATGTGACAACGAGTGCTACGATTTGCAGGAAGAGTGCGCCGCAAGGGTTTTGAATGGTGTTAAATTGCCGTTTGACGATATGCCTGCAGGCGATTTTCTTGTAAAATATCAAGGCGAAATCATCGCCATTGGCGAGAATCAAGACGGATTGTTGCGTCTAAAAACGAGATTGTAAGGCGGATATGAACGTGAAAGTGCTATCATTTGAAAATAAATATGACCAACCGATCGCTGTTGCGCTCGGATTTTTCGATTGTATTCACACGGGGCACGCAATGCTCGTCGAAAATGCAAAGCGTTTTGCAAATGACAACGGCATTGAAAGCGCGCTTTTGACGTTCACAAACGATCCGAACCTTCCGTTTGGCAAGGATAAACAGATTTGTACGTTTCAAGATAGGCTTTTTATCCTTGACAAACTCGGGCTTGATGACGTCATCGGTGCAACGTTCAACGAAAATTTTATTTCAACAGAGCCAACGGCTTTTCTTGACAAACTCACAAGCAATTTTGACGTTAGATGTATTGTTGTCGGCGCGGATTACACGTTCGGCAAAGGTGCGCATGGCAATGTCGAAATGCTTGGCTCATATTGCAAAAATAAGGGAATATCCCTTGTTGTCGTGCCATTTGAGACAGTTTCGGGTAAAAAACTGTCCACAACTTATCTCAAAACGCTTGTAAAGGACGGTGAAGTTGCGGCTCTCGATTCGCATCTCGCCATTCCCTATTTTATGAGCGGTGTCGTTCAACACGCGCGCCACAAGGGCACGGGGATCGGATTTCCCACCGTCAATATTGCGCCCGATTGCGATCGACTTATGCTCAAAGACGGAATATACGCCACTTTTTGCGTGATTGACGGGCAAGTGTTCAAGTCTATGACAAACGTTGGCAAGAAACCCACGTTCAATGACGACAGCGTGTCTGTTGAGACGTTCATATTCGATTTCAACTTGGACGTGTACGACAAAAATATCGTTGTCTACTTCATTGATCGCACGCGCGAAGTGACAAAATTCAACTCCGTTGAGGAGTTGAAGTCGCAGCTTGAAAAAGACGAACAACAAATAAGACAAATCTTGCAAAATTATCCCGATTTTGCAAAAATACAAGGCTAAATACGCCGCTTTGGTGACAAAATGAACTACGACAGAGCAACTTTCGGCCCGTCAGGGCATGACGAAACTTTTATGCAAGAAGGCTATTCGGCAACGCTGCAAATGCCCGAATGGCTCAAAAACAAAGGGCTTGACCTTTTTGAATATTCCTTTGGCAAGGGGGTGCGCATAAGCGATGCGACCGCCGAGGCAATCGGAGCAAAAGCGGACGAGTTTGGCATCGAAATGAGCGTTCATGCGCCGTATTTTATCAATTTTGCGTCCGTCGAGCAAGAAAAAGCGGACAATTCCATCGGATATTTGACGCAATCCTTGAAAGCTCTTAGGCATTTTCACGGCTCAAGATGCGTGTTTCACCCGGGAGCAGAAGGCAAACAACCAAGAAACGAAGCGTTTGCTCGCACCAAAGACAATTTTGCGCGCGCACTTTATGTCATCAAGCAAAACGGCGATGACGATCTCATCGTTTGCCCCGAGACTATGGGCAAACAAGCGCAAATCGGGACGGTGAAGGAAGTCATCGAGCTTTGCACACTCGCGCCAAACGTTTATCCTTGCGTGGACTTTGGACACGTCAACAGCCTTTTGGGCGGCGCACTCAAAACCGCAGACGATTTTCAACGAATCATCGACGATATGTTTGACGGTATCGGTGAAGAGAAAACCAAAAATATGCACGTGCATTTCAGCAAAATCATGTTCGGTGCAAAAGGCGAAATCAAGCATTTGACTTTTGAAGACACCATTTATGGCCCGCAATTCGAGCCTTTGTGCGAAGTCATCGTCAAAAACGGACTTACGCCGCATATTCTCAGCGAGTCGGCAGGCACTCAAATGATAGATTCGCTTTATATGAAAAACTGCTATATGCAATCTATCGCAAATCAAATATAAGTGAATACAATCAGCCCGATCGCATTGTAATCGCATTTTGAATTTTGACAAATCAATCGAGTAAAATCGGTTTCACAAATTCAGTAGATTTATCAGTCTTTAATCATAAATCAATATAAAAATCACTGCAGAGTTGCAGTGATTTTTACATACAGTGGCTATTTTTTTGCGAAAATTTGGTAGAGTAGTATATCTTTTTCAATGTTTTAACTATTCGCAAAACACGAGCTTTACGAAATGATAGTGATAAAAACGGCAGTTAATTGTGGTGTTTATTTTAATATCAACTGATATAATATTATTGTCAAATTTTGTGATAATTCGCAAAATTGACTTTGTCATTCGGTTTTTGTCAATCATCCGATTGTTCGACTTGCGCAAATTGACTTTTTCTTTGTTGATTTGCAAGTTCAAACTTTGATTTGTACGCTTATTTTACTTTATTGATGTTTCAAATCGTTTTAAAACGGATTTTTACCGATACTCTATATTTTTCGTTTAGATTGCCGTCGATCCTCCATCTTTTTTTTCGATTAGATTTCCGCCGATAATCTTATCTTTTTTTACCGCTTATAAAAGCCAAAAAATCTTGGCTTTGTCGGTTGAGATTTCGGCTTTTAATTCGGATTTTATTGAAAAATCGGCGATTTTTTCGGCGATTTTAGTCAAAATTCAAGGTTTCGAGCGTGTGCAAAACCGCCAAATATGCGTGTTCGTACGTAAGTCCGCCTTGAACGTAGACAATATACGGTTCTTTGATCGGCGAATCTGCGCTCAATTCGATTGACGAGCCTTGCACAAATGCGCCGGCAGCCATGATGACTTGGTCTTGATAACCGGGCATATCCCATGGCATCGGCTTGACGTTGCTGTCGATTGGCGAAATCTCTTGGATTGCGCCGCAAAAATCGATCAATTTGTCGGCTGAGCCGAGTTTTATGCTGGTTACGATGTCAAAAGGCGGCATATCATCGCGCGGGAGCGTCTCAAAACCGAGTTTTGTGTATGTTTTTGCAAACAAAAGCGAGCCTTTCAGCGCATTTTTGACCGCCGAAGGCGCAAGGAAAAGACCTTGATAATACGGCAAATAACCATAGGTATACGAGCCTTCTTCCATGCCGAGCGATGGCGCGGTCAAACGATAGGATACAAGCTCGACAAGATCGGCGCGTCCTGCGACGTATCCGCCTGTGGGAGCGATGCCACCGCCGATATTTTTGATGAGCGAGCCTGCAATCAAATCGGCTCCGACATCTGTCGGTTCGATTTTTTCGACAAATTCGCCATAGCAGTTGTCAACCAAAACAAGCGTTTTGGGGCTGATTTTTTTGACAAAAGATATGATTTCGCCCACTTTTTCCACGCTGATTGCTTGTCTTAGGCTGTAACCGCGGCTTCTTGCGAGAAAGACCGCTTTTATAGCCTCGGATTCGAGCGCGGTTTTGATGGCTTCTTTGTCGAACTCGGGAGTCAAATCGGGATTGGTTTTTAGGTCAATTTTGTCAAATTTGACGCCGAAATCACGCAAAGAGCCTTTGTTTTTTGCCATAATCACGTCGTTGAGCGTGTCGTACGGCATGCCGGAAATTGCCAACAATTTGTCGCCGGGACGCAAAACGCCGAAAAGCATAAGCGTCAAAGCGTGCGTGCCGGATACGATATTTGGCGATACGATTGCGCTTTGCGCGTGAAAAATGTCCGCATAAAGTCTGCAAAGCGTGTCACGGCCGATGTCATCGTAGCCGTAGCCGGTTGTGCCAAACATGTGGCGCGCCTGAATTGCTTGATTTTTGTATGCGTCAAGCACTTTTTTTTGATTGTAAAGCGCGATGTCGTCAAGACGAGCGAATTGATTTTTGAGTTCGATTTCGCATTGTTGAATGAGTTTGAGTGCGTTGTTTTTGTCCATTTTTATGCCTGTTTGGTCGCATTTTCGCGACAAATTGTGTTGTTTATTTGATTTTGTATGTATTCGATTGCGCCGTCTTGGTCATTGACGTCAAACCATTTGACGAAGTCGTATTTTCTGAACCAAGTTAGCTGACGTTTTGCATAATTGCGTGTATGTTGCTTGATTTTGTCCTTGATTTCGGCGATTTGTTGCTCGGAAAGCACGTAATGACCGTCTATAAACTCGGGTTTGTACGGCGCAAATTCTTTGTAGCCGATTGCTTGCATGGATTGATATGAAAAATCGCCAACAGAATAGACTTCATCCACAAGTCCCATATTGAACATCACATCCACGCGCGCGTTGATACGGTCGTAGAGCTTTTGTCTGTCGGTGTCGAGCCCAACCATGATCACGTTGGGCGTTTCCTTTTTGTCAGATGATTGCGCAAGCGTTTTGCCTGTTGTCAGAATGATTTCAAGCGCGCGAACGACTCGTTTTTCATCGTTTTCGTGCAATCTTTGCGCAGTTTCGGGATCTAATTCATAAAGTCTGTCATGCATGGCTTTTGCGCCGAGCGTTTCAAAGTCCGACTGCAATTTTTCACGCAGTTCGGGATTTTTGATGACGTTTGCAAAGCTCATCGGATAAAGTAAGGACTCAAAATACAGCCCCGTTCCGCCCACGACAATGGGCAATTTGCCGTCTTCTTGCGCTTTTGCAATCTCCGCTTTTGCCATTTGCGCAAATTCGGCAACGGAAAACTCTTGATCGGCATCCACAACGTCAATGAGTTTGTGCGGAATCCTTTCTCGCACGGACAAATCTTCTTTTGCCGTGCCGACGTCGAGCGTGCGATAAATTTGCATGCTGTCCGCCGAAATCACCACGCTGTCAAAACGCTCGGCGAGTTTTATCGCGAGCGCGGATTTGCCCGATGCTGTCGGACCTGCTATGAAGATTGGCGGATAAATTGTTTTCATACGCGTATGCGCGCGTGCGCGCGACAATATATAAGTTGTGATGTTTCGATAGGTCGCAAATTCGGTTTGTTATCGCACACGGAAAACTTGCGACATAATTTGCGTTCGACTTATTCTGTGCTTGCAAAAAAGTTTGATATGTCCTATATAACCATATATATAGCGTTCAAAAATCAAACTATGCGCTTGAACATCTTTTCGACGTCGGTTTTGGTAAAGGCGATGACTGCAGGTCTTCCGTGCGGACATTTTGTCGGCAAATTGCCGTTTTCGTCCACATAATTTTTCAAAACACGCTCGATTTGCGCTCTTGAAAGCGAATCTCCGCCTTTTATCGCCGCTTTACACGCTTGTTGGCAAAGCTTGTCTTTGAGAAGGTTTTCAAGTGTAAGCTCGCTCTCGCTTTGCATGTTGGCAAACAAATCGGCAAAGAATTTTGCAAAATTGATTTTTGACACAGGTTCGGGAACGGCTTTTATAAGATATGTTTTGCCGTCATGCTCGATGTCGAAACCGAGTTTTTCAAGATTCGGAAAGATTTTGTCAAAATACTCTTCTTCTTCGCCCGTCATCGTGAGTTTGTACGGTATCAAAAGCGGCTGTTTGAACTCAACGTTGAATTTTTTGAGTATCGAATCGTACAAAATACGCTCATGAGCTGCGTGCTGATCGATTAGATATACGAAATCGCCACGTTCGCAAACGATGTACGTATCAAAGATTTGACCGACGATTTTTCCGTCAAAAACACCGATTGAATCGTCCGTATCGGTTGTCAATGCCGAGTTTTCGTTGAAATTCCAATACGGTCCTGAATTCTCGTTTGCAGAATCACGTTCTTTATTGCTGCAAATATCCTTAGCACAACTGTTCGCAAAATCTATATCGTTAAGTGCCGACAACGGCGAATCTTTCAAGACGCTTTTGTTCGACACGCCCGAAAAACCGCCGAAATCATTGAACGACGTATAGTTTTTTGGCGTGGTTTTGCCCGAAAACAGTTTTGAGGTGTCGATGTGCGTTTGCACGATATTTTCGGCTTTTTTGTTTGAATTTTGCAAAAAATCAGCCTGATTTGACGAGTTTTGAGTCAAAATCCTGTCCGAATCGTCGTTTTTTGCGATGTCAAAGCCGTACGCAACGCCGGAAATGCTGTCGTTGATCGTGTCAAGAGCCGCGTGGTATACTGCAGAAAACACCGCTTGTTTGTCAACGAATCTGATCTCGGTTTTGGACGGATGAACATTGACGTCCACGTCATCAAACGGCATCACTACGTCAAGCACAAACACCGGATATGTGCGTTTCATCAAAAACTCCGCATACGCTTTTTCGACTGCCGTCTGCACCGTAACGTCTTGAACGGCGCGTCCGTTGACGATAATCGTTTGATACGTTCTATTCGGTTTTGTGAAATCGACTTTGGATATATACCCTGTGATTTTGATTGATCCTTGCTGATTTTGCTTGATTTCAAGCAAATTGTCGGCAATTTTTGCGCCGTAAACGGAATATATCGCGTCAATAAGATCTCCGCCGTCATTGCGCAAGATCTCACCGTCTTCGTTTGAAAGCGATATGCGAATTGACGGATTGGCAAGAATGAGCATGCGCACCACGTCTTCGACATAATGCAACTCGCTTGACGCTTTTTTCATAAACTTTAAGCGTGCAGGCGTGTTGAAAAAGAGATTTTCAACGGTGATTATCGTACCTTGCGCTCTCGAATCTTCGCTTTCGAGCGTAACTTTGCCGCCCGAAAGGCAGATTTTTGACGAATTGCCCTTGTATGACGAAACAAGCGTGACTTCACTCACCGAAGATATGCTCGCAAGAGCCTCGCCTCTGAAACCGAGAGTGGCAAGCGAGTCCCAATCGGTGATATTTTTCAGTTTGCTCGTTGCGTGCGGCAAGAATGCGCTGCGCATATCGTCTTTTTCGATGCCGATGCCGTTGTCGCTGACTTGAATTTTCAAAAGTCCGCCTTGCTCGACAAAAATATCGACGGACGTTGCGCCTGCATCGATTGAGTTTTCAACAAGTTCTTTCACGACGGAAGACGGTCTTTCAACCACTTCGCCTGCCGAAATCATATTGAAAACGTTTGGTTGCAATATATTTATCTTGCTCATAGTTTTCTCCAAAATTGAGCGATTTTCTTATGTTTTCGTTTTATATCAAATGATATATAACGGTTTTTTATGCGTATTTAGTCGTTTTCAAGCTGCTTTTTCAAGTCCGAGAGTATCGTCAATGCTTGCAGCGGCGTGAGATTGTCAACGTCTGTATCTCTGATTTGCTGTTCAATTTTGCTCTCTCCCGCGTCAAACAAACTCACTTGCGCCGTGACGTTTTTCTTTGCGGATGAAAGCAACATTTCGTTGGTATCTCTGTTTTTGGAATCTTCTTCGAGCGAGCGCATAATGCTCTTTGCATGGTCAATCACTTGCTTGTTCACTCCTGCCAAAGACGCTACTTCGATGCCGAAACTTTGCGATGCGCCGCCGCGCACGATCTTGTGCAAGAAGACTATGGAATCGCCCACTTGACTGACAAGCACTCGGTAGTTTTTGACTCCGTCAAGGTCTTCAAGCTCGGTCAATTCATGGAAATGCGTGGCAAAAAGCGTCTTTGCCTTGATGTTTTTGGTGATATATTCAAGCACCGCCCACGCAATCGAAAGCCCGTCAAACGTTGACGTGCCGCGCCCGATTTCGTCAAGAATGAGTAGGCTTGACGATGTGGCATAGTTTAAAATTGTTGCGACTTCTATCATCTCCACCATGAACGTACTTTGACCGCCACTCAAATCGTCGCTTGCGCCGATACGGGTGAAAATCCTATCCGTCAATGCGATTTGCGCGGACTTTGCCGGGACAAAACATCCGATATGCGCCATGAGAGTGATGATTGCAACCTGTCGCATATACGTGCTTTTGCCCGCCATGTTCGGACCTGTGATGATCATCGTTCTGTCATCCGAATCGTTGAGCAAAGTGTCGTTTGGCACATACGCCCCTTTGTCGAGCAGCGTTTCCACAACCGGATGACGTCCGCCTTCGATGTCGATGCACTTCACTTTCTTGTTGATTGTCGGCTTGACATAATTGTTGGCAACGGACACGTTTGCAAAGGACAACAGGCAATCTAACGCACTCAATGCGTTTGCGTTGGATTGCAATTTTGCAAGGTTGTCATAGCAAAGCGTTTTCAGCTCGGTGAAAATCTTCTCTTCGAGCGCTGACGCGGTCGCCTCGGCGGTCAAGATCTTCTCTTCGATTTGTTTCAATTCTTGAGTTATGTATCTTTCGCCGTTGACAAGCGTTTGCTTTCTCTCATAGCGATACGGCACTTTGTCCGTGAAGGATTTTGACACTTCGATGTAGTAGCCGAACACTTTGTTGAATCCGACTTTGAGCGTACGTATGCCCGTTTCGTCTCTTTCTTTGGCTTCGAGCTCCGCCAGCCAAACTTTTGCGCTGAGATTGATATCACGCATTTGGTCGAGTTGATCGTCGTATCCTTTTTTGACGTATCCGCCGTTTTTGTAGCTGTTTACACCATCTCTGTCAAGCGCACTGTCAAGCACCATCTGAATTTTTTCAAGCGGATGCAATGACGTATTGATCTTTTTGAGCAATACCGATTGAGCGCCGTCAAGAGCCGCTTTTATCTCGGGAATGACTTGCAAAGTGTCGCTTATAGACAACAAATCTTTGGGCGTTGCGTTTCCGTAAGCAAGCCTACCATTGAGTCTTTCAAGGTCGCGTGCGCGCGAAAGCGCGTCAGACAAGCGTTCTCTGCCCGCTTTTGACGTGCAAAGCGTTTCCACGGCATCGAGGCGTTTGTTGATCATATCCGCGTCTTGAAGGGGCTGTTCTATCCATCTTTTCATGGTCCTTGCGCCCATAGCCGTGCACGTCTTGTCAAGCACGCTGAGCAAAGAGCCTACCCTTTTACCGTCTCTTGCACGCTCGGTAAGTTCAAGATTTCGTCTTGTGGCGGTGTCGAGCATCATAAACGACTTATCACGCAAGAACGTGATTTTGCCAAGCTGTCCAAGCGAACGCTTTTGAGTTTGAGCAAGGTATTCCAAAAGCCCGCCCGCCGCGCATACGGCATTGTTTTTGTCGTCAAGCTCGAACACCGTCAGCGACGATATTTTGAATGACGAGCAAATGCGCTTTGTCGCCGCCGAGAGCGAATACGCAAAATCGTGATAGCATCTTGCGCGCTTGTCGGACAAAATGAAATATTGCACTTTTTGATATTTCGACACAAAGTCTTCGTTACAAATGATCTCGCTCGGAGATATGCTTCCGAGCAAGTTGGATAGCCTGTCAAGAGAGTTTTCTCCCGTGTATTCGTACACGTTGAATTCGCCCGTTGAGATGTCCGCCCACGCTATACCGAACCCTTGCGAGTTTGAAAAAACCGAGCAAAGATAGTTGGAAGACTTCTCGTCAAGGATGTCTTCTTCCATAATCGTGCCGCTTGACACAACTCTGACCACGTCCCTATCCACAAGCCCTTTGCTTGTCGCTGGATCGCTCAGCTGCTCGCAAATTGCGACTCTAAAACCGTTTTCTATGAGTTTTCGTATATAATTGTCGACAGCGTGATACGGAACGCCGCACATAGGCGCGCGCTCTTCAAGCCCGCAATCTCTGCCCGTGAGCGTCAAATCGAGCACTCGTGAAGCAGTGACGGCATCGTCGAAAAACATCTCGTAGAAGTCGCCAAGACGGAAAAACAAGAGACAATCCTTGTAGTTTTCTTTGATTTCAAAATACCTTCTCATCATGGGAGAAAGTTTTTCTCTGTCGATAATCATTTTCACTCCTTATGCCCGAAAAGCGATGCCGATCTTGACACGTCAATGCGCACGTTGAAGAATTTGCCGATGTCTTCTTTCGTGCCGTCAAAGGTGACAAGTCTGCCGCTTTGAGTCCTTCCGCACACCATACCGTCGTGTTTTGGCGCAACGTCTTCGCACAGCACTTCGTACACGTTGCCGATGTAGGTATCGGAAATTTCCTTGGTGATTTTGTTTTGCAGCTTGATAAGGCGCGCGATTCTGTCTTGCTTGACAGAGTACGGAATTTGCGTCATTTTTGCCGCCGGCGTACCTTTTCTTGGCGAATATATGAAGGTAAATGCGTTGGAATAGCGCACTTTTTCCACCAAATCGAGCGTGTCTTGGAAGTCTTCTTCTGTTTCCGTCGGGAATCCTACCATAATGTCCGTCGTGATGCCGATGTCGGGCATAGCGGCGCGCAGTTTGTCGATGACAGAGAGATATTTTGCCCTGTCGTAGCGGCGATTCATGTTTTGCAGCACCTTGTCCGAGCCTGCTTGCACCGGCAAGTGCAGATTGCAGCAAATCTTGTCCGACTTTGCCATGGCGTCGATGATGTCATCGCTCAAATCCTTTGGATGCGATGTCATAAATCTCACGCGGAACTTGCCTTCTATCTTGTCGATTGCACGCAGCAAGGACGCAAAATTGACGTTGTCATCGTCAACGTCATTGCCGTAAGAATTGACGTTCTGACCAAGCAAAGTGATCTCTTTGTAGCCTTTTTCAACGCAATCTTTCACTTCGTCAAGCACGCTTTGCATATCCCTTGACACTTCTCTACCACGCACGTAGGGCACTATGCAATAGGTGCAAAAATTGTTGCAACCGTAGATGATGTTTATCCATGCGTTTGGAAAACTCGTGCGGATTTGCGGCGTATTTTCATCGATTTCGAGATAGTTTTCGGGTTGAACAACGTCAAAACAGCGGTATTTTTTGTCGCCGCGCTTTTTGATTTTTGCGCGGGATTGCTTCACTTTGGCGATCTCGGCCTCAAGCTCGGCGATGTTTCTCGTGCCCAGAACGATGTCAACGTACGGATATTTTTCCTTTATGCTGTCTGCAACTCCGTCTTGCTGCGGCATGCAACCGACAACTGCGAGTATAAGATCGGGATTGCGTTTTTTCTCCGCTTTTGTCACGCCGATGTTGCCGAGCGCGCGGCGTTCTGCAGTGTCGCGGATGCAGCAAGTGTTGAACACGATTACGTCCGCGTTTTCCCCTTCGGGACAGTCGGTATAGCCCATTTTTTCGAGTATACCGGCGATTTTTTCGCTTTCGTGAACGTTCATTTGACAGCCGTAAGTGTTGATTTTATAGAACATATTTTTTCCTTTTGCAAATAAAATTCGATTTATCGTGTATGCGCGCATGCGAGCGTGCGCAGTTATATCCTTGAATAACTATTATACATAAAAATTGCGGATAAAACAATAATAATTTGGATGAAAAAGCCTCAAAACACAAAAAATGTATCCGCTCCGTCCCAAAAGAAGACAAAACGCAAGAAGATTGTGCTTGCGTGTCTTATTTCTCTCGTGCTTGTTCCCGTCTTTTCGGTAGCAATCGGCATAACTGCGTTCGAGATTTGGGCAAGCGGCGCAAAACTTGACGAAACTCTTATGCCAACGCAAAGCGCACTGCCCACATTCTTTGACTCTCGCGGCGAGAAAATCGACGTTGCCGGCGACAATTATTTGCCCCCTGCCGAAATCCCCGACAACTTAAAAAATGCGTTCGTTGCACTTGAAGACAAGCGGTTTTATTCTCACAAAGGCTACGATCCTGTGAGAATGGTTGGCGCAATGCTAAGCAATGCAAAATCCAAATCACTCAAAGAAGGCGCGTCCACGATCACGCAACAACTTGTCAAAAACACGCATCTAACCCAACAAAAGACGCTAAAACGCAAGCTCAACGAGATTGCAATCTCAAAGAAAGCGGAAAAACGATACTCAAAAGACGAGATCCTTGCTATGTATTTGTCCGTGATATATTTCGGACACGGCGCATACGGCGTGAAAGACGCGAGCAAACTGTATTTTTCAAAGGAAGTTGCAGATTTGTCACTGTCGGAATGCGCAACGCTTGCAGGCATCGTGAAAAATCCGAAGAAATATTCGCCGATTGAAAATCTACCCGAATGTACAAAAAGACGAGATCTTGTGCTGTCCGTCATGCAAAAAGAAGGATATTTGACAGCAGATGTGTGCAAAAAGGCGCAAAACGAGCCTATTTGCACGGACGTGACGAGAAAAAACAGAAATTTTTTGTCCGCATACGTCAAGAAAGCAAGTCTTGAAGCGTGCAAAAAGCTCAATATCACCCAATATCAACTCAACAATTCGGGATACAAGATCTACACCAATCTTGACGTTGAATTGCAAAACGCCGTTGCAAACGTTGCTCGTGACGGGATTTTCAGACAAAGCGATGACGTTGACGTTGCAATCGTTGTCATTGACAACTTATCGCACGAGATTGTCGCAGGATATTCTTCTTTGCCCTATGAAATACGCGCGCAAGCAGGCTCTGTGCTAAAACCGCTTGCCGTGTACGCGCCCGCAATCAACGAAAATCTTTTGACGCTCGCAACACCCGTTGTCGATGAAAAAGTGGATTTTTCTGGGTATTCGCCACGCAACTTCAACAACAAATACTATGGCGAAACAACCGTTGAAGAAGGCATCAAAAAGTCTATGAACAGTGTGGCTTTGAAGACCTTATCATACGTTGGATTGGACAAAAGTGCGCAATACATTTCCAATTTTGGAATAAATATAGAATACTCTGATAAAAATATGACTCTTGCACTCGGCGCAACCGCAAACGGAGTCTCCCCTGTCGATATTGCAAAAGCATACTCCGTGTTTGCTTGCGGCGGCAAAAAATACGATGACGGCTTGATAAAGTTTATATCCGCCAATGATAGAAAGATTTATGTCAACGATGACACGTCCCATCCTGTCTTGCGCAAGTCAACCGCCGATATAATGACTTATGCGCTCAAAAATACTGCCGCCGATGGCACGGCAAAGACTTTATCTGCGCTCCCTTTTCAAGTTGCCGCCAAGACGGGAACGGCTCAAAGAGCCGACGGCAACAACAGCGACGCGTGGTGCGCAAGCTACAATCAAGAATATACGGTCGTTGTTTGGCACGGCTCGTCAAAAGGCATGAGTGAAAAAGGCGGTGGCTTGCCCACAAAACAGTGTCTTGCCGTGTGGAAAGAGATCGAAAAACTGCACACACTCTCTCAAAACTTTAAATATAGTGACGACGTTGGCAAATGCGATATTGACACTTATGCCACTCAAAAGAACAAACAAGTTATGCTTGCAAGCCCAAATACCCCAATAGAATATCGAAAAACAAGTGTTTTTGACAAAAATAATCTTCCTTGTGTTTCAAGCGAATTTGACAAAATCGACTCGTTCGATTTTGACGTCAACGTCACGGGCGGCAAGGTGGAAATCGTCTTAAAAACCGAACCTATATACGAATACAAGTTGTATCGCACGCAATTCGGCACTGAAACGCTCGTTTTGACGATTGACGGCAACGGCGATGAAATGCGATTTGTCGACACTCTACTCTTTCCCGCTCCTTGCGTATACAAGGTGCAATGCACGATAAAATGCAATCAATCGGCAAGTGCGCAAGTTGAAAAAACCATATATCCTATTCAAAGTGATTTTTGGCAATAGTTTTTCAAATGAAAGCAAAAAAATCAATTATACGACATCAAAAGCCCGCTGTTTGCGGGCTTTTGAAGATAAATTATTATATAAAATCAGTATTTGGTTGAAGATAAATTCTTTTTTTCTTGAAGAAAAATTCTTTTATTTGAAGTTATCAAACCTTGTTTGGTTATCAGACATCAAACGATATTATCGAAACGTCAAACTATCTCGATGCCGTCAATCGCGCGTTGCACGAGAGCGTCGATATCCATTGCTTTTTCCGCTTCTCTGACTTTGTCGAGTTTCGGATGAATGGACGGATTTTTTGGCAAGAAAACCGTGCAGCAATCTTCAAACGGCTCGATTGACGTTTCATACGTGCCGATTTTGCGGGCAAGATTCATTGTTTCTTCTTTGTCGAACGCAACGAGCGGTCTGAATATCGGAAGTCCTGCGCAATCTTCGGTGGAAGTCATGCTCTCAACGGTTTGCGATGCGACTTGACCAAGACTTTCGCCCGTAATGATTGCTTTGCACTCGGTGTTGTGAGCGACAATCGTTGCGATTCGCATCATAAATCTGCGCATAATGGTGATCATAAACTCTGCGGGGCAAAGTTTGTGTATCTCCATTTGTATCTCTGTGAACGGCACGACGTACAGCTTGATGTCCGTGGCGTATTTTTCCACTATGTCGCGAAGTTCGATGACTTTTTCTTTTGCGCGTTCGCTCGTGTACGGCGGCGAGCAAAAATGGATTGCGCAAAGTTTCATGCCGCGTTTTGCCATCATATATGCCGCAACCGGCGAGTCGATGCCGCCCGAAAGGAGCAACATGCCTTTGCTTGAACAACCAACGGGAAGTCCGCCTGCGCCCATGATCACGTCAAGGAAGACGTATGAATAGCCACTTTCGCGAATATCCACGGAAAAATCATAATCAAAATGCGTCAAATCAACCTTGAAATGCGTGTATTTGAGCACGACTCCGCCAAGCTCTCCTGCGATTTGGTATGACGCTTTGGGGATTCTCTTGTCCGCGCGTTTGACAGTCACTCTGAATTTTGCGTCTTTGAGATTGCAATCTTCTTCGGCGCGAACTGCAAGCTCTTTCAAGCTCTCTTTGATGTCGCAAAAATCTTCGTCCGCTTTGGTTTGCACTTTGTACGCAACCGAGAGCGAGTATATGCCAAACACCTTTTTGAGTCTGTCGACAATCTCGTCTTCGTCGTCTATGTCGTAGTTTTCAACAAAATACCTGCCTTGCGAACGCTTGAATTCATATCGCAAATCGCCGAGCGCGTGCTTGATATTCTTGATGAGAAGGCTCTCGAAGTAATCTCTGTTTTTGCCTTTGAGAAAGATCTCTCCGTATCTGATGATGATGACTTTTTCCATTATCTATCCTTTTGTTTTGCTTATTTTGATTGTTTATGCGCTATTATATACGCTTGTAGTTTGTCAGTTTTTGAAGGCTTGATTTGATTGTTTGGACTATGAAGTCGATATCGCTTTTATCGTTTTCATAGGATATGCTGAATCGGATTATGCCGTCTTTGTGGCTCTCGTCAAGTCCCAAAAGCGACTTGAATCTCGACTCGTGGTGCGATGAGCATGCCGAGCCTATGCCTACAAGTATGCCGTCGTCTTCGATGTCGTGAAGGAGCACTTCGCCCCTTACGTCCTTGAATGCGACCGTCAAGATGTTGGGCGCAAAGTTTTCATCGCCCGATATGAGAGCAACGTCTTGGATCTCGGCCGTCAATTTGTCTTTGAGCATAGCTTTGAAAGCGGATTTCTTTGCAAAATCGCCGTCAAAGTTTTTCATGCAAATCTCAACCGCTTTTGCAAAGCCGAGTATGCTCGGCGCATTTTCCGTGCCTGAACGGAAACCTTTTTCCTGTCCGCCACCGTAGATGAGCGGTTTTATCGGCGTGCCTTTCTTGACGTATAGTGCGCCGATGCCTTTCGGACCGTGTATTTTGTGCGCTGAGATCGTGTACAAATCAACGCCCAAAGCACGCAAATTCACCTTGATTTTGCCAAACGCTTGCACGCCGTCACTGTGGAATATCGCATTTGGAGCGACCTTTTTTGTGAGCTTGCAAAGCCTTGCAATATCGTTTATCGCGCCCGTTTCGTTGCTTACGTGCATTATAGACACAAGCGATACGTTTGGCGTGAGCAAATTTTTGAACTCGTCAACGTTGACACTCCCGTCCTGATTTATGGGCGCGTAGACAACGTCATATCCTTGCGCGGACAATTGCGCCGCGCCGCTTATGATTGCGTCATGTTCGCCAAGTCCCACGATCACGCGACTGCCCTTTGATTTTCTCGTGCAAAAAAGCGCGGTGTTGTCGCCTTCGCTTCCGCCGGATGTGAAATACAACTCTCCGTCACCTGCGTGCAACGCCGCTTTGATGCTTTCTCTCGCATTTTTAATTTTTACGGACAACGCAACGGATGGTTTGTACAACGCCGACGGATTGAAAAAATCGTTTTTGCTCTCTTTTGCGATAAGATCCGCAACTTCGGGATATATTCTCGTTGTTGCCGCATTGTCAAGATAATATAGCTTGTTCATGGACTTATAGTGGATATATTCGTTTTATATCGTATGATATATTATGATTTTCGATATATGATTTATATCTTTTATGCTTTCAACCGATAGTTTTTACTGTTGTTGTTCGATTGTATTCTTTTGCATTGATGTATAGAAATACGCCGTTAACGTTTGATCGGTTTGCCACAAAACTCTTCGTTTAGCAACGCAATCATGTAGTCATCGGGCATAAACGCAAAGGTTTTTACACCGCTTTCGGAATTGAAAGAGAGCGAATACACCCCTGCGTCATACGCATTGGAGCAAAACAAGCCGTCAAGATTGTCGCTTGTGTCTGACAATATTTTGAACTCGGTCACGTCTTTCAGCAGCACGGTTGCAAGCCTTTTTTGGCGATTGACAACGTCTTTGCCGACAATCGTCAGTCTAGTCTCGGACAGCTCGTACAAATATTCCTTTTTCACGTTGTTGTAAAAATGGATGTTGACTATGCCGCCCACAAAGAAAAACGCAAACGCAATCATAAAATACCAGCTGAAAAATATGCTGAAAATGACAAATCCCAGCGAAAACAGAATGGCAAATATGCCTGCCCATTGCAGTGCTTTCTTGCTTTTCTTGACTTCGGCATCCACCGAACACGAGTATTGTTGCACCATTATTTCACCTTGTAGTAGTCGTCTTTTTTGACCTTGGTTGTGAGTTTTCCAAACGAGATTTCCGCTTCGCCGCGCTTGTTTATGGCAACGAGCTTGCCTTTCTTTTGCAAAGATTTGACAAAAACGTTGTCACCGATATGAAGGGGTGAATCGTCCTTTATATCTTCCACCACCGCTTCTTGTTCATATTCAGCTTGAAGATTTTCAAGTTTCTTTTTGAGCTTTCTTGCCTCAAACAAGTCTTTGTCTTCCACTTGCGGCTTGGACAAAATCTCTTTGATTTGGTCAAGATAATCGTTTGCCTCTTCCACGCTGTTTTCGATGAGTCGTTTTGTTTCTTTGCGGATATTCTCGTCAAGTTTTTCGCGCTTTTCGGCGATACGTTTCTTCTCTATCTCGGCGTCTTTCAAGGCTTTTGCGGCATTTTCTCTGTCGATTGACGCTTCGCTGACAAGCTCTGCCGCCTTCATGCGAGTTTGCTCCGCAGCGGTCAATACGCTGTCGAATTGGCGTTTTTCAAGCGAGATTTTGCTCTTCGCATTGGTGATGATCTCATCCGACAAACCGAGCTTTTTTGCAATAGCCAAAGCGTTGGACGAGCCGATCGCACCCATAACGAGTTTGTACGTTGGGCAAAACGTCTCGGCATTGAACTCCATAGACGCGGCAACAACGCCGGGTGTGACAAGTGCAAACTCTTTCAAGTCGTTGAAGTGCGACGTGACAAAAGATTTGCAGCCGACCTTGATGAGATGCTCGGCTATGCTCACCGCAAGAGCCGCGCCTTCGCCGGGATCCGTGCCTGCGCCGAGCTCGTCAAACAACACGAGCGACTTGTCGGTGATCTTTGCAAGTATGGATATGGTGTTGCGAATGTGCGATGAGAACGTGGACAGGCTTTGCTCTATGCTCTGCTCGTCGCCTATATCGCTATATACGCCGTCAAATATGGACAAATCCGCCTGTTTTGCGGGCACGTATAGACCACTCATAGCCATGAGTGTGAACAAGCCCACAAGTTTGAGAGTGACGGTTTTTCCGCCCGTGTTCGGACCTGTGATGAGAAACAATTTCTCGTCCTTTTGCAAGGATAGCGACACCGGCACGACTTTGTGCTGATCGATAAGCGGATGTCTGCCTGCTCTGATAACAATTGCGCCGTCCCTGTTCAATGTCGGGCGTATAGCCTTATATTCGCGCGCAAGTTGCGCTTTTGCAAATATCATATCCATATCCACGATGATCTCGTACGACCACGTGATATTTTCCGCGCATCCCCTGATGGTTTCCGAAAAATTGCGCAATATGCGCTCGATTTCCATCTGCTCGTTGACAAGCTCAACTTTGAGTTCGTTGTTGAGCTCCACAATTTGCATAGGCTCGACAAAAAGCGTTGATCCCGATGCGGATTGATCGTGCACAAGCCCGGGAATCGTGCCTTTGCAGTCGCTTTTTACGGGAATGACATACCTGTCGCCACGCATTGTGATGATGCTGTCTTGCAAATACTTGGAATATTGCGGCGAAGTGATGAAAAGCTGCAACTTGGTGCGCACGTTGTCGTTGAGCTTGCGGATGCGAATACGAATTTGTCTAAGCTCGTTGGTTGCGTTGTCGCAAACTTCCGTTTCGCTTAAAAACGATGCGAAAATATTCTCTTCCAAAGGCTCGTTTTCAAAAAGGCGAGATGCCATATCGAGAAGAATCGGGCAATCTTTCACTTCGCTTATCGACTTTCTGAGCCGTTTTGCACAACGCAAAGACCTGCCCACCTTCATAATCTCGGGGATAGAAAGCACCGATCCTTTTTGCGCTTTTATGAGTATCTCCGACAAATCGTCCACCGCGAAGTTGGGCGAAATCGAGTATTCAAACAAGACTCTGTCCGCTTCGGACGTTTCGTCAAGCGCGTCTTGCGCCTCGGACATGGTTTCAAACGGCACGAGAGATCTCGCCTTCACCTTTCCGCCTTGCGATTGGCAAAACTGCGACAAGCGTTCCAAGATCTTTGGATATTCGAGTGTGTTTAGACTTTTTTGATCGAACATAGCTTTTGTTGTTCGGCAATAGGATTTACTTTCCCCTTTTTGCCGATTTTTCGTACTGTTTTATTTTATATCAAATGATATGATATGTTTTTTTATCTCAAAAATTCACTGTTTAGTGGCATTTTTTGAGAAAAACGATATTTTTTGTCGAGATTTGAGCAAGCAAAGATTTTGTCTTGCTTGCTCAAAATGCGACGTTGTTTATCTGATCTTTGCGCCGACTTTTCTCTTGAGCGTGTTGAGAATACGCGCCATTTCCGTTGCGATTTCGTCATCGGTGAGCGTGCGTTCCAAAGACGCGAACGAGAAGCTCATAGCAACGCTCTTTTTGCCTTTGCCGATTTGATCGCTCTTGTAGGTGTCAAACACTTGTGCATCGCAAAGGTGCTTGATTTTTGCGCACTTCACTGCGCTTATCATGTCGCCTGCAAGCACGTCTTCGTTGACAACGACTGCAAGGTCACGTTCGATATTCGGGAATTTGGAGAACGCAACGTATTTCTTTTTGTCGAGAAGGCGAACGTCAAATATCTTGTCAAGCGAGATTTCTGCAACGTACACGCGCGCGTCCATACCGTAGTTGTCTGCAACGTCCGGGTGAATTTCGCCAAGGAAACCTATCGAATTGCCACTCACAAGCACTTCCGCGCTTCTTCCCGGGTGCAAATACGGACGATTCGAGCGCACGTATTTCACGTCAAGGTGCAATGCGCCAAACGTTCTTTCAAGCGCGCCTTTGAGCGTGAAGAAATCAACGTCTTCACCATACATGCCGATGCAAAGTCTTTGCTCTTCGTCGGGCAACTCTTCAAGCGGAAGGGATTTTGGCAAATACACGTTTGCGATTTCAAAGAGTTTTGCCGCCTTGTTGAAGTGAGTTGCGTTGTACACGAGCGTTTCGATCATGCTGTGCGTGAGCGTTGTGCGCATGACACTGAGTGCTTCGCCGAGCGGATTGACAAGTTTGATTGCGTTGCGTGCAGGATCGTTTTGTTCGAGTTTGAGCTGCGAAACAAACTTGGGCGACGTAAACGAATAGGTGACGCTCTCGGACAATCCGCATGCCGAAAGCGTGTCTTTGACAACGTTTGAGAATTTCATTCTGTCGCCGATGCCGCCTTGCGTGAGCGATGCATATTCAAAGAGAGTCGGCTTGATATGCGAATAGCCGTATACTCTAATAAATTCTTCTGCGATGTCGTTGACGCCCACGATGTCTTCTCTGTCTTCTTTCACCTTTGCGATAAGGCATTTGTCGCCTTCAACAACTTCGATACCAAGGCGTTCAAGAATGGTGATGAGTGACTTTTGGGGCACTTTGCAGCCGAGAATTTCTTGCAATTTCTTTGTGGTGAACTTGATTTCTCTCACCTTTTGGTAGTCCACTTTGACGTCCACAAGCCCGTCCACGATGTCGCCGCTGCCCGATTGATACACGAGCGTGAGCGCACGTTTGAGACCGTATTCTTGTGATGCAAAGTCGATGCCTTTTTCAAATCTTGCCGAGCTGTCCGAGCGGAGATTGAGCGCGCGCGAGGTGCGTCTGACGTTGTCGCGAGCAAACTTTGCCGACTCAAACACGACTTCTGTCGTATCGTCCTTTATGCCGCTGTTTTCACCGCCCATAATGCCTGCCACCGCAACGGGTTTTTGGCTGTCGCAAATCACGAGCATGGAAGGATTGAGCTTGTTTTCCTTGCCGTCAAGCGTCATAATGCTCTCGCCGTCTTTTGCGTTGCGCACGACGATTTTACCGCCTTCGAGCTCGCGCTTGTCAAACGAGTGCATGGGTTGTCCGATCTCGGTGAGAACGTAGTTGGTGATATCGACGATGTTGTTGATAGGTCTGATGCCCACCGCTCTCAATCTCGATTTTATCTTTTGAGAAGACGGGAAAATTTTGATGTTTTTCACGCCTGCCGCCATGTATCTGGGGCAAAGCGTTTGGTTTTCAACGTCAACGGACACCATATCGTTCACGCTGCCGCCCACCGTCTTATAATCGATTTCGGGCTCTCTGCAAGACGTTTTGAGCGCAACCGCCACTTCTTTTGCCATCTTGTAGATGCTGTTGCAGTCCGGTCTGTTTGCCGTGACGGACACATCCAAAATCACGTCGTTGAATCCGAGTGCGTCAAGAGCGTTGATGCCAAGCGTAGTGCCTTCTTCAAAGCGGATGATGTCACCCATCTTTTGATTTTGCACATCGTCTTCTGTCACACCCACTTCTTCAAGTCCGCAAAGCATACCTTCCGAAAGCACGCCGCGCAATTCGCCTTTGACGATCTTGTGACCGTCTGCAAGGTTTGCTCCGTCAAGCGCAACGGCGATAGTCTCGCCGCCAACAACGGGCACGTTGGTAACAACTTGTATGGTTTTCGATCCGATGTCGATTTTAGTCACGCGCAAACGATCGGCGTTGGGATGCTTTTCGACATTCACGATTTTGCCGACCACAACGGACGTTGCTTGTCTGTTTTGATAAATGATTTCTTCGACTTCAAAGCCGATAGCTACGAGTTTTTTTGACAGCGTTTCGGGAGATACTTCCACGTCAACGTAATCTTTGAGCCATGAAATTGGAACTAACATTTTTCTATTCTCCCCCTTTTAGTTGAATTGTTTGAGAAAACGCACGTCGTTTTCGTAGAGCAATTTGATGTTGGGAATGCCGTATTTGATCATTGCGATGCGGTCGATGCCAAAGCCGAACGCAAAGCCGCCGTACACGCTGCTGTCTATGCCGCACATATCGAGCACTGCGGGATTGACGATGCCTGCGCCCAAAATCTCCACCCAGCCCGTGCCTTTGCACACTCTGCATCCTTTGCCGTGGCACATAGAGCAAGTCACGTCAACTTCGACAGACGGCTCTGTGAACGGGAAATAGGACGGGCGCAAACGCACTTTCGTATCTTTCGAGAAGAGCTTTTCCGCAAAAGTCTGCAAGCAACCTTGCAAATCGCCCATTGTGATGTGTTTGTCGATCGCAAGACCTTCAAACTGGTTGAAAATGGGGCTATGCGACGCGTCGTCGTCACTTCTGTACACTTTGCCGGGCGAAATTATGCGGATGGGCGGTTGTTGTTTTTGCATGATACGAGCCTGTACCGCGGACGTCTGCGTGCGCAAAACGATGTTGTCGTTGACGTAGAACGTGTCCTGCATATCGCGCGCCGGGTGATCCTTTGGCACGTTGAGAAGCTGGAAGTTGTAAAGGTCGCTTTCGATTTCAGGGCCTTCCGCAACCGAAAATCCCATGCTCGTGAAGATATCGATGAGCTCGCGAGTGATGAGCGTGAGCGGATGAAGTGTGCCGAGAGTTGCTGCGTTTGACGGCAATGTGACGTCGATTTCTTCCGCTTTAAGACGCGCAAGTTTCTCTTCTTGCTCGATTTTTGCCGTCTTTTCGTTGAGAACGGTTTCAACGGCGTTTCTCAATTCGTTGACGAGTTTGCCCATATTGGGACGTTCTTCTTTGGGGACGTTCGCCATATCTCTCATAAGAAGAGAGATTTCACCGCTTTTGCCGAGATATTTGACTCTGACGTCGGCAAGCTCGTGGCTTGTCGTCGCCTTTTCGATCATCTCGAGAGCGGCGTTTTTGATGTTGTCCATCTGCTCTTTCATAAAATACTCCTATTTGTGCCTATGCGTATACGCGCATACGATTAAAATACTAAAAAATATGATAACAATATAAACCGAATAAGTCAATCGCAAAACGCAAAAAGGGGCGAGTTTCGTCCCAAAGAGAGCAAATAATCAAAAAATCAACCACGCTTTACGTGCTATTCCACGACAACCGTGAATTGCGCGTGAGTTTTCGGAAGACGGATATAACTTGTTCCTTCTATCTTCGTGTCGTTGAGATATATCTCTTTCTTTTCTCCGCGGAGGATATGCAAATCATAATTTACGCCGTTTTCGCAAAACGACACGTCGCAAGCGTTCACTCCGCTTGGCAAATACGGCGACAAGTGCAAAATGCCGTTTGCTGTGGATAATCCGAAATTTAGTGAAGAAAACTTATATATCGGCTCAAAAGTATTCTCAAAATCAATGATTTTTGAAATACTATCGATAGTTTTTGATTTCTTAATATCGCCAAAATACATATTCATCATCACGTCCGAGCGCAAAGCCGCACCCAAAACAGACGCGTCTTCTTTTTGCGAAAACAGAGCGAATATCCTATTAAACAGAGATATTCTCTTCACTCTCACGTGTCCCGAGCTTGTCGTATCCACAAATTTTTCAACACGAATGGCATACATAAACTCATCGATATTTTCTTTGTCACTGAGTTTTGCAAGTAGAGATAGAAAGTTGATTTTACACTTTTCTTTCGCGTTTGAAAAAGTCGGGAATTTGTCAAGGATTTCAAGCGGCGAATACAATCTCGAAAAATCAAAATCGAGCGTTGCGGTTATGGATTTAAGAACATTCGCGTACACGCAATACAATTTGTCTATGACCGAGAATACGTCATTCAACGTTGACGTTTGATAATTTGTTTGCACTGCGCAAAGGCTCAAAAACAGCCGTGATTTTGAAAGTTTTGCAAATTTCTTGTTTGTGACGCTCAATTCGCCGTCCGATGCGTACTTTTTGGCAAGATTGAAGAATTTTGCAATTGTAATCAAATCGCTATATACAAAATACAATTTTTCAAGCAATACGTACAAAAAGGCTTGTTTCATTGCCATAATCTCGGCAAAAGTCAGCGTGCGGAACTTGTTGTGGCAATCAAATACGATTTTCACTCTGTCATCGTCAAACACATATTCGCTAGACGATAGGCAAAATCGCGCGATTTTCACTGCTCGCGCTTGATTGTCTATGGACGGGAGATCGCACAGTTTTTCAAAATCAACCTTTTTCAGCATAGACACGGGATTTTCGTCTTGCAAAAAATCGTCGAATATGCCCTTGAATTTCTTTCTTTTGAGCCACAATCTTGCAAAACGCACCCCGTTTAGATACTTTTTGCCGTTTTGAGCGGAGTTTTTAGCAGGCAACGGCAGACTGCGCACAAAATCGTCCGCTTTCTTTTTATACTCGTCTTTTGATATGAAGATTGAAAGGCTCTCTCGCTCCTTAACGCGCGTGAGCGCATACAAGACGATGAAGAACACAAGTATAACGAGAGTCACAGCGTACACCATGACAAAATTGTTGCCAAAAGCCCGCGATTTCAACCTATATTGCGTATTTTGCCGCAAATTTGCGTTTTCGATTGCTTTATTTTGCGTTTTGTGGTTTAATTTTCTTGCGAGTTAGCCAGACGGTCGCATGAAATATTTGAGGAAAGTCCGAGCATCACAGGGCAAGAGTGCCGGGTAACTCCCGGTGAAGGCGACTTCAAGGACAGTGCAACAGAAAGATACCGCCGCACAAGCGGTAAGGATGGAAAGGCGAGGTAAGAGCTCACCCGCAATTTGGCGACAATGCGCGATGTAAACCCCACTCGATGCAAGAACGGGAGTACGAAAAGCGGCCCGCAAACTCCCCACTTCGCTTGAAACGTGCGGAAACGTACGTTCTAGATAGATGACCGTCCAATACAGAACTCGGCTTACAGACTAATCTCGCACATGAAAAAGGAAGGCGCAAGAGCCTTCCTTTTTCAATCCAATAAGTATTCTTCTTAAACTATCAAAACATTCGTTTTTAATCCTTAAATATGTTTTTTATATCCAAATTCTTGCAATCACAAACAATATTGTCGGCTGAATTTCAATATATAAAAGCGACATTCAACAGATTAGAATGTCGCTTTTGTGTTGTGTTACGCTTTTTTGTTATTTCGCGAGCGATTGTTTGTATCTCTCTGCCCACGCTTTCATCTCTTTTGCGTGCGGTACGGCGAATTGCGAATAATCGTTGCCGCCGATAAGCCTTGCCACTTCGTCCGTATCGTCTTCAAGCAAGTTGATATGCGTGAGAGTTTTGCCGTTTTCAGTGGATTTTGCAATGAGATAGTGATTGTCAGCCATTGCCGCAAGGCTCGGCATGTGTGTGACCGCAATGACTTGCCTGCCACGAGATATGTTGCACATCTTCTCTGACACAACGGCGGATATGTTGCCCGAGATGCCTGTGTCGATCTCGTCAAACACCATAGTGCCGATGCCGTCAACTCCCGCAACGATGTTTTTGAACGCAAGCATAAATCTTGACATTTCGCCGCCGGAGATGATTTTTGCAAGCGGTTTCATAGGCTCGCCCACGTTTGCCGAGAACAAAAACTCGATTGTATCCGCGCCGTTTGCGGATATTTGGTCAACGTCGTCTGTGGTGACAAAATTCACTTTGAAGGTCGAACCGCCCATGCCCAAATCTTTAAGCTCGCGCGTGATGTCACTCTCAAACTTGTTTGCGACTTCTTGTCTAAGCTCGGTGAGTTTGCGCGCGGATTTTTGAAGACCGCTCTTTGCCTTTTCGATCTCGACTTGCAAATCTTCCACTGTTTGCGCCGCGCCCGAAAGCAACTCGGCTTCTTTCTTTGCGTCTTCATAGAATTTTTGCAAATTGTCAAAATTGCCACCGTATTTGTGCAAAATATTGCGTACAACTTCCAGTCTTTCTTCTATCTTTTCGGCACTGCGAGCGTCAAAATCAAGCCTTTCAAGCATATCCGAAAGCGTGTCGGCAATGTCTTTTATCTCGATTTTGGCATCGTCAAGCCTGTCAATGAGTGGCGCAACTGTGTCATCGTAAGACGAAATCGTGCCGAGCAAATTTGACGAATTTTTGATTGACGCGCTCACGCTCGATGAGTCGTAGCCGTCAAGCGTATTCTTTGCATCGGAGAGCGCAGACATGATTTTCTCCATGTTGCGAATACGTTTTCTCGCCTGCAAAAGCTCGTCTTCTTCACCGTCTTTGACGTCTGCCTTCTCGATCTCGTCAATTTGGAAAGACAAAATATCGAGCTTTCTTTCTCTCTCACTTGCATCGCCGAAACGTGACAATTCTCTCTTCAAAGCTACGTATCTCGTATGCTCTTTTGCCACGTCCTGTTTTACGCTTGCAATCTTTGCCGCGCCGATGTCGTCAAGCAGCTTGATATGGTTTGCGCTTTTAAGCAGCGACTGATGCTCATGTTGTCCGTGTATGTCGACAAGAAGTTCCGTCAAGCCTTTGAGTATAGACAAGGTGGAAACTCTGCCGTTGATTCTGCACTCGTTTTTGCCGTCTACGCTCATTTTTCTGCGGATGATAAGCACGTCTTCGCACTCAATGCCGATGTCGTCAAGATACTCTGACACCGACGGAGTGACGTATTCTTCAAAGACCGCTTGAACGATTGCATAGTCCGTGCCGTAGCGAATGAGCGATTTGTCCGCGCGCTCGCCCAACACGAAATTGAGCGAGTCTATGATGATAGACTTGCCTGCACCCGTTTCGCCGCTCAAAATGTTCAAGCCGTTTTTGAGATCGAGCTCCAGCTTGTCGATGAGCGCAATATTCTCAATGGTCAGTTGTGCTAACATATCCTAAAAATTGTCAGGTGTAAATGCGATTTGCCTCAAGCAGATCTTCAAGACGACGGCGAATGGTGTCAACGTGATCAACGCCGTCAACCGCAACGAAAATGGTGTTGTCGCCTGCAACAACGCCGAGCACTTCGTCATAAGAAAGTTTGTCGATAAGTTCCGCAGCAGGACCCGCGCTTCCCACTTCCGTTCTCAAAACAATCAAATTGCCCGAGCTTTTGATGGAAATCACGGTGTTTTTGAACATATTGAGATATTTGTCGGCAGCGGACGTTTCTTTGGTCGGTTGAGCGGAATATTTGTAGTGCCTTCCGTCAGCGGAAAGGGTTTTTATGATGCCCATATCCTTGATATCGCGCGATACTGTGGCTTGTGTGACGTTGAAACCTTCGCTGCGGAGATAGTCAACAAGTTCTTCTTGCGTGTCGATGTCGTGCTTGGAGATAATGTCCAAGATTTTGAGTTGGCGATTTGCTCTTGCCATAATTGTCACCTTATCCTTCGGTGCACTCGGTAGTGCCCCACCTGTTCATCTTTTGGAGTAGTTTTTTATAAAATTCGTCGTCGCCCGAACAGACGAATTTTGCTGTTTTTGAAGACTTTTTGACGGTCACAACGCCGCCTTTTTCAAGCGTATACGTGGTGTTGCCGTCAACGCAAACGCATGCACATTCACCTTTAACTCTCATCTCCACAATAGAATCTGCACTGACAACCAGCGGACGAGAGTGCAAAGAGTGCGCGCAAATCGGATTGATCACAAACGCGTACACGTCGGGAGCAAGAATCGGACCGCCCGCCGAAAGCGAATATGCGGTCGAGCCTGTCGGAGATGACACAATTGCGCCGTCACTGTGGTATGAATCGACAAATTTGCCGTCAACATACACGTCAATATAGATCGGACGTGACGAGAGTGAGCGTATGACAACCTCGTTGAGCGCGCGCTCGGATACGCCGCTTGACAAATTGACGCAAAGCATCATTCTCTGTCTCAAATCTGAAGATTTGAGCGCATTGACAACGTCTTGCGAGTTGACGCTTCTCTCATATTCCGCCAAAAAGCCGAGATTGCCGAGATTGACGCAAAGAATGGGAATATTCTTCTCTGCGACCGCCCTGACAACTTCCAGCACAGTGCCGTCACCGCCGAAAATCAACACGACGTCTTCGTCCGAAATCTTGCTTGCATCGTCACAAATACACAAAGAAAACCCGCCGTCCTTTTGGATGTCGGCAAGAATATCGGCGCGAATATCGCTCGATTTCATATCTTCTTTGGTGATGACTGCAATACGTTTTTTCATAATTTATATGCATTATACATCAATTTTAATGTATATTCAAGTATAATAAAGGTATTTTTTATAAAATTTGCATAAAATTTCAAAAATATGCAAAAATGCGAATTTGTTTTCATGTTATGCAAAAAGATTGCAAACATTTTGTGTAAAATCAGCGCGATTTCTTGTATACCGACTGCGGTTTTTGTCCCCGAAACCTGTCATTTTTGTATATTTTGTTGACATATTATTGTCAAAATGTATAATAAAAGTATGTTAAATCAACTTTTGAGTATAACCGAATTTGCAACAAAACTCGTATCCGCACTGTCGGGTATGGTTGTTGCTATCATAATTATCGCAATCGTCTTCTCTGTCAAGAACAAGAAAAGCAAAGAACCGCTCGTCCCGGCAAAAGCCAAGAACGAACAAAATGCGGATGCAAACAGCAATGACAAAAAGAAGAAAAAGTCCAAGAAAGACAAGGATAAAACAGGCGGTGACAGCGAAAATTCGCATGGCACCGCAAACGAAAGCGCGGATAGCGCAACCCCTGCCGCAGCGGATAAAGCAACGGAAACGGCAAGCGACAACGCACAACCAGCCGATACAAAGAAAGAATAATTTTAATCGCACTTCACTTTGCAAATAAAAATTATCGCAAAAATCACAAATATAAGTCATATATAAAAAGCGACCAAACGGTCGCTTTTTGCTTGTCTTTTACTGCGCTATTATAATATATCGCTTGATATAAAATCACTATTCAGTGGTGTTTTGCGGCTTTTTGAGATATAGCAAATATTCCACGTTTTTATGCTCGTATCGTATTGGCGATGTTGTCAATCCCAGGATTTCAAAACCGACAGAGATTGCAAACGAACGTACTTTTTCAATTGCGCGTTTGCGGAGTTTTTCATCGGTGACAATGCCGCTCTTGTTCAATGCCGAGCGATCGAGTTCAAATTGCGGCTTGATAAGCACAACGCCTTCACCGCCGTTTTTCAAAATACGATACATTTCGCCCAAGACATATTCAAGGGATATGAAACTCAAATCGCTGCAAAGAAAATCTACCTGCTCAAAGTCGGACGGAAGTTCACGAGCGTTGGCTCTTACAAAAGTCACTTTTCCGCAGTCAAGAAGATTGTCCGGGAGTGCGCACTCCGCAACGTCAACGGCGATGACGTGTTTTGCGCCGTGACGGAGCAAAGAATCGGTGAAACCGCCGTTTGAGCAGCCAATATCCGCGCAAAGTTTGCCTTGAACGTCAAGGGAAAAATCTTCAAAGGCTTTTTCCAGCTTGAACGCGCCTTGGGATGCGAAGTTTTCATCACCGAGAATTTCAACTTTGCTTGAATCGTCAACGTCAAGCGAAGTTTTGCTTGCAATCTTGCCGTCAACCGACACGCACCCAGTCTTCACCAAATTTTCGGCATAGGTGCGTGATTTTAGATTGAATTTGGATTGCAAATACTTGTCAAGACGCATTATCGTTTTTCGCCTTTTGTATTTTGTTTTTTCTCGGTTTTGGACGGTTTTGCGGCGGTTTGCGCCTTGTCGTCCTTTGATTTGTCCGCTTTTGAACTATCGTCTTTTGCAGTGGCGCAGTCTTTGCACTCTTTTTGTTCTTGCTTTGCGGCTTTGTTCTTTTGGCGAATTTTGCGCTCTTCCTTAGAGAAGATTGCAATAATGCGCGCAACAAACATAACAAATTCCTTTGAGTTGTTGATTGCGATGCGTTTCATAAACGCTTTGCCGCCTATGGTGAGTGCCGAAACTATTGCGGAAACTGCGATAGATAGCGCGATTTGCCACGGCTCTTTGAGCGTTGCGGTGATTTTGACCACCAATGCCGCCGAGCATGCACCCGATATAATGCTGAATATGTCGCCGATTATATCGTTGCACACACTTGACACTGTGTCGCTGTTTTTGACGAGATTAAGCGCGGTTTTTGCGCCATAGACCTTGCGTGAAGCCATGGATATGATTGGAGTCACGTCACACGAAGTGACCGCAACGCCGATTGCGTCAAACACGATGCCCGAAATGATCAAAAACGCAAGCAACACGATGACGATGATAAGCTGATTGGCATTTTCCACAAGGTTGCTGATATACGAAAAAAACGCGGAAAGCACAAGAGATATAATCGTTGCCTTGATCCACCAAAGATTGTGTTTCTTCTTTGCCGTCTTCTTCTTTTTTTCGGCGTCGGAGTCTTTGCCGTTTTTCTGTTTTTGGGTGGCAACGGTTGCGGACACCTTTTCGATAGATACGCCTTTTTGAGCATCTGCCGCACTCAAATCGGAATTTTCGCCGTTTTGACAACAGCAGGCGTCGGCAGCGTCTTTGCCGCCTGCAACTTGAGATTGGTCTGTGTCCTGTTGTGATTGAGAAAAATGAGATAAACCGTCAGGAGAATCGGATGACGGTGTGTTGGATGATATGCTTGAAGCGTCCGCTTCTGATTGAGATTGGTTTTGCACAAAGCACCTCAAAGAGATTTGTAAGATGAAATGGTGGCAACAACATGGGTAAACCTTGCGCCATAGGTTCGGTAGGTTTTCCCTGCATCAAAACTCGTCGTCGCCGTCCGAGAAGTTTCCTATCACTAGATGCATCTCAAAATGAGAAACCGAATCGCCACTTAGAGCACACTATAATCCCCACGCTGTCTCAATTGAACAGTCTAGAAGATTTCCTTGACAGATCCCGCCCGCCCTTATCTTTTTTTGCAGCGTGGATTTCATCGAGCAATCACCGTCGCGTATTGGCCATACGAAAAGGCGTGGTTCCCGATTCCCTGCACGTCACTCAAAGCAGGCTACACTGTACACAGCATTTTTACACACCGCATATCAGGTTTCACCCCAGTCAGTAGATCGATGTTACGCCGATCCACCAAGTTGGGTCTCCACGGAAATTGGTACGGGATTTGCATGCCGTTGCAAGCCGCCCAAAGTCCTTAACTCCCAGCAACAGCCCCAATTTGGGCAAAAGAAGCCGTCACCAGAAACTTCATCGATATGCCCTTCGGCGATATTTTACCCCCGCCTCCGAGTCGGTGAGATCTGACTAGAATACTGCACCACCATTTAATTATATTATACGAATATTTGAGAAAATGTCAATAATCAAGTAAAATGCGAGCCAAAAATTTATAATATATTAAGGATTTCAGCTGTTTATGGTCACTTTTGAGATTTTTTCGACAAAATCGTCCACTTTTGTGCGCGAGCAGTGCGTGAGTGCAAGAAGTTCGTTCAGGCTCAAAGACGAGAGAGTGTCGGCATAGGATTTTGCATTGCCAAGCACTTCCCCGTTCATTTGCAATCCAAAAATAGGCGTGAGCGAAATTCCGCTCTGCTTTGTGCCGATAAAGTCGCCCGCTCCGCGCATTGCAAAGTCAACTTCGGCAAGATACTGTCCGTCATTGCTCTTTTCAAGCGTGGACAAGCGTTCAATCGCCTTTTCGCCTTTGTTGGAAGAATAAAGTATGCAATTTGCCGACGATCCGTCGCGGCCAACTCTTCCGCGCAATTGATGCAAGGACGCAAGCCCGAATCTGTCAGCGTTTAGTATCAAAATCTCGCTCGCTTTGGTGTCTATGCCCACTTCAATGACGGTTGTCGCAATCAAAAGTCGTGTTTTTCCGCTTGAAAAATCTTTCATAGCCGACTCTTTTTCTTCGTTTGTGAGTTTGCCGTACATAACGGAACACTCAAAATCTTCAAAATATCTGCCGAAATCTCGCAAAAAGCTCTCGATTGACATCAAATCGTTGCCTTCGGCGTCAACAATTGACGGACAAACGATAAAAGCCTGCTTGCCGTCTTTCAAACTTGCAACAATACTCTTCAAAGCGAAGTCGATATCGCTCGTGACGGTGGTTTTGACACTCGTTTTTGCGTCCGCTCTCTTTTCTATGCGAGAAATGGCAATATCGTCATAAAACGTGAGTGCCATAGATCTCGGAATTGGAGTTGCGGTAAGACTAAGCACGTCCGCCGCGCCCTTCTTTTCGAGTTTTGCTCTGTCATTCACGCCGAAACGATGCTGTTCGTCAATGATTGCAAGTGCCAAATCCTTGTATTCCACTTCGTCGCCCACAACGGAATTTGTGCCGATAACACAATCTATCCCGCCGTCTTTAAGCTCGGACAAAATGCGTTTTTTCTCGGATGTCGAAGTCGAACTTGTGAGCAAAGCAAAGTTGATGCCAAGCAATTTTGCAAGCGGCGCAAACTTCTCTGCGTGTTGTTTTGCAAGTATTTCGGTGGGGGTCATGAGCGCGCATTGTCTATGCGAAAAAGAGGCTAGGTACATCGCAAAGAACGCAACCGCCGTCTTGCCGCTGCCAACGTCACCGCTGACAATACGGGACATGCAATATGGCGAAGTCAAATCCGCCATAATATCTTCAAATGCTTGCGTTTGAGTGATTGTAGGCTTGAAACCGAGTGCGTTTTCAAAGTCAACTATTCTAAAATTGTCGAAATTGTAAAATACTTTTCTTAATTTTTGCGTGTTGTCACGCAATTTGCGATATATAGACAACATTATCGCAACATCGATGGATGCAAGCGCATTCACCGCTCTTTGCGCAATTTCAACGCTTGTCGGGCGATGAGCAAGCTCGAAACAATTTGCCAAATCACGACTGACTTTGGACAAAATCGTGTCATCGAAGCCGATGTTCTTGAGAGTGTCGAGCGCAGAATACACGATGTTCTTGTATGCGTTTTGACCAAACACGCCACGGAGCGGATACACCGTGTATATGCCGTCAAGTTTTGAGATCTTCTCTGCTTTTTCAAGGGACGGATTGACAACCGAAAGCGAGCCTATATCATTTGAAAGTCTTGTGAGCAATCGATAGTTTTGACCGATCTCGAAACTGTCGTGCAAAAACGGCATGTTGTAAAAAGTGGATTTGAAGAAAATGCGATTGCCGTCAAGATTATCCGAGAACGTGACAAAAAAGCTTCTTTTACCGCGCATGGACACGGCGGACACTTTTTCCACCCTCCCTTCAAAGAGCGCAAGCTGCCCCGGCTCTGCATCCAGCACTTTGACGGGAGTTTTCAGGTCTACGTATTTTCTCGGCAAAAATGAAAAGACCTCGAACACGTTGTTTATGCCAAGGTCATGAAGTTTTTTTATCGTGGCGTCACCGACGCCTTTTACGTCTTTCAACGTCAACATAGTTTTTGAAAATCTCTCGCATTTATCGTTTTCGGCAATCTAACCGCCTATTTGCGCCCGAAAACTTGTCTTTCGACTTATTATTCCGCAGAAATTATGTAATAATAGTGCGGTTGTCCGCCATAGTAGCAGGCAGTTTCTACATCGTCAAGCTCTTGCTCTACCTTTTGCATAAGCTGATCGGCTTGCTCTTGCGTCACGTCTTTGCCAAAGTATACGGACACCATATCTTTGTCTTTTGCCACTTTCTTGATGGTTGCAAGCGCGGTTTCTTCAACATCGGTGCTTTTTGCAACGATACGCTTGTCCAAAATGCCGATTATGTCGCCTTCTTTGACAGTGTATCTGTTCATTCTTGTAGAGCGCACGGCGTGAGTGACTTCTGCGCACTCCACACCTTTGATTGCGCCGCACATAGTTTCAAAGTTCTCTTCGCAAGTCGCATCGCCGTCAAAAGCAAGAGATGCGGCTATGCCCTGCGGCATATTGGTGGTGGGAATCACGTACACTTGCGCCTTTGCAAGCTCTTTTGCTTGGTTTGCGGCAAGAATGATGTTGGAGTTGTTGGGGAGAACAAATACGTTCTTTGCATGAGCGTCGTTGACCGCTTTCAAGATGTCGTCAACGGACGGGTTCATAGTCTGACCGCCTTCGACAATGATGTCAACCATCAAATCCTTGAAGATGCTTGCCATTCCGTCACCCGAGCAAATGGATACGAGCGCGTAGTCTTTCAGCTCTATCTCCTCGTCCTTTTTGTCATCGGCGTGGAGCTTTCTGTTCTGCTCCACCATGTTCTCGATCTTTATGTCGTCAAGCTCGCCGAGCGACAAAGCCATTTTCAGCGCGCGATCGGGATGATTGGTGTGAACGTGCGTTTTGACAAGGTCAACGTCACCTATGACAAGCACGCAATCGCCGATTGTCATCAAATAGTCACGATATTTGTCGATAGACGCCGTTGTGACTTCGTTTTTGAGATGAGTGATGAAATATTCCGTGCAATACTGGAACGTGATATGCTCATAGTCATTTTCAAGCGGATCGAAATCGTTTGCGGCAACGTCGGGCTTGATGTCGTCCATTTGCGGAACGTGTCCGCCGCTGATGAGAACGAGCTCTTCACCGACAAGCGTGCGATACATGCCGTCAAAGATTGTCACAAGACCGCGACCGCCTGCGTCCACAACGCCCGCTTTTTTGAGCACCGGGAGCATATCGGGAGTCTTTTGCAAGATGTCTTCGCCCGCATCTATGACGCGTTTGAAAAATTCTTCAAAAGAGAGCTTTTTGGAGTGGATTGCCGCTTGCGCTTCTTCAGCCATAACTCTCACAACGGTGAGAATCGTGCCTTCTTTTGGCTTTTTGACTGCTCCGTAGGCAATTTCCGTGCCCTTCTTCAAGCAATCGGCAAAGGTCTTGGCGGTAAGCTCCGCCTTGCCTTCGAGCGCAACCGCGAAACCGCGGAAAATCTGTGAAGAAATGACGCCCGAGTTTCCCCTTGCGCCCCTGAGCGCGCCCTTTGAAAATGCGAGCGCGATTTCGTCTATAAGCAAAGACCCGCAAGCGTTGGCTTCACGCATAGCCGATGCGACGGTGAGAGACATGTTTGTGCCGGTGTCTCCGTCGGGCACGGGAAATACGTTGAGCTCATCAATGGTGGCGCGGTTCATCTCAAGAGCCTTGACGCCGCCTGCGAGCATTTCTTTGAATTTTAGTCCGTCTATTCTTGTCATCTATCCTACCTAGTTACACGCGGATTCCCACAACGTTGACGTGCACGCGCTTTACACGCATACCCGTGAACGTTTCAAGCGAAAACTTGACCGCGTCGGCGAGTGATTTTTTTACTGCTTCGATGTTGATACCAACCTTCAAAATGACAAACAACTCGACATATATAAGGCTGTCCACCGTCTGAACGATCGCGCCTTTGCCAAGTTGCTCTTTGCCGAATATTTGACTGAAATTATCGCTGAAACGACGTGATACGAGATCTACCACACCGTAACATTCCTGCGCAGCGTGACTTGCAACGGTCTGCATTGCGTCTTCGCTGATGGAAATTTTGCCGAATTTGTTTGAAGTTGATAGCGACATAAACTCTACCTTTTTATAAATATTACTATATTACAACTTTTTTTGCAACTAAATCACAAATTTTGTGCAAATCAGTTGCAAATCCCGTTGATATTTGTTAGAATAACTATCGTTCAAATTAGGAGGTACAGTAATATGTCCAGAGTTTGTAGTGTATGCGGAAAAGGCAGAATGAGCGGCAACGCAGTCAGCCACAGCAACAGAAAGACCAGACGCAGTTGGGCTCCCAACGTCCAAAAAGTCAAAGTCAACACTCCTACCGGCGGAGTTGAAGATCAATACGTTTGCACGCGTTGTCTCCGTTCAGGCAAAGTTGACCGTGCGTAATTTCTGTTTTTGATATATTGTAGCAACAAAGTCAAGCCTTCCTATAAGGGAAGGCTTTTTTTCGTTGTATAAATATCTCTTCACCGCTCGATTTCGGATATACGAGATTTTCAACTTAAATCAATGTTTGTCGGCGTCCTTTTTCTTGAATGACGAAAAGAATTTAAGTATTGCTTTTATAAATTTCGGCGGATTGATGCAGATGATTTTGTTCATAAAACTCCCCTTGTTTTTTTTTTACAACTTATGCAATAGGGCTTATAAACGTGAAAAAGAACGGAAAATCCGTCCTTTTTGTCTTTTTATCAACTTATTGCTTTATCTGCCTATTGCAATGCTATATCAACTTGCCGCAATGCTATATCATCTTGCCAAATGCTTTATCGCCTTGTTGATTATGCGTGCAATCTCTCAATCGTGAGCGTCGGGTTTTCCGATTTGAACACCGCGCTGCCTGCAACGACAATGTCCGCGCATGCGTCCTTTATTGTCGCAACGTTGTCTTCGCACACGCCGCCGTCCACTTCGATGAGATACGAATATCCGAATTGTTTTCTCATCTCATCGCCTTTTTGCACCATTTGGAGCCTGTTTGGCATAAACTTTTGTCCGCCGAATCCCGCTTGGACGGTCATGACCACAAGCAAGTCGATCTCTGGCAAATACGGCTCTACAATGTCAAACGGCTGATCGGCATTGACGACAAGTCCGCACTTCTTGCCCTTCGATTTGATTGTGTCGATTGCGCCTTGCACGTCCTTTGACGCGTCCGGGTGGAAGGTGACGATATCCGCGCCCGCATCGCAAAACGCCCCCACGTACTTCTCGGGAAGAGTGATCATAAGATGCGCGTCGATTGGCAAATTCGAGTTTTGCTTGAACGCTTTGACCATGGGCATGCCAAAGGTGATATTCGGCACGTATACACCGTCCATGACGTCGCAATGCACAACGTCCGCGCCCCATTGCTCGATGGCTTTCACATCTCTTGCCATATTGCCGAAATCCGCCGACAACATAGATGGTGCAACCAACATAAATCTTTCTCCTTTCGCTCGCGCTCGCACGCGATAACAATTTGTTTTGTTTGTTCCAAAGTTATTTGGTTTCTTGACCGCTCGCATTCAAAAATCAGTCGTATTTGTTTTCTCTGCGATCGACAAGCTCTTGATATATCGTCTTGTATCTTTCGTATCTGCCAACGCCGATTTCCTTGCCCACGTGCGCTTTTACGGCGCAATCAGGCTCAAACGTGTGCGTGCACATATTGAAGCGACAATCCTTGCGAAACTCTTCCAAATCGTCAAAATACAGTCTGAGGTTTTCAGGCTCTACGTCAACCGTTTCAAGCATGGAAAAGCCGCAAGTGTCAACGAAATAGGTGTTTTCTTCAACGTGGAAAATCTCCGTCTTGCGAGTGGTGTTTTTGCCTCGCTTTATCTTGCGGGCAAGTTCGCCCACTTCAAGCTCGTCGCTGTCGAGAATCGCATTGAGAATACTGCTTTTTCCAACCGCCGACTGTCCTGCAAAACACGCCGTCTTGCCCCTTGCCTCGTCCACGAGCAAGGATACGTTTTCGCCTGTTTGCGCACTGCACTCAATGACTTTGACAACGTTTTCATACTCGGACGTGTCAACATGAGCTGTGTCGCACTTGTTTTTGACAAGAACGGGAGTTATGCCTTCCATTAGGCAATTGACGATGACCTTGTCAACGAGAAGAAAATCGGGCGCGGGTTCGGGCGCAATGACGATGAAACACACGTCCACGTTGCTCACGTACGGACGAATAAGGCGATTTTTTCTCGGCTTTACTTCTTCGATGACAAAACTATCTCTGTCCTTTGCGATGCCCACAAAGTCTCCGACATAGATTATGCCGTCGTTTTTCAAGCGTTTGCGAGCAAAACAAACCTTGACGTCACCTTGTACGTCAACGAAAAATTTGGATGCAACCGCTTTTATCACTCTGCCGCCAAGAATTTTTTGTGCCATTTCGTCCTTTGTCGCAATATGCGTGATTTGCTTGCTTTTGTATGAAGAACGGATTGAGTTCCGTTTTTTTCAATCCTTTTTCTCGGATATTTCGCCGTTTTCTTTGAGATATCTGCGGCGGAGCTGTCCGCACGCGCCTTCTATGTCGTTGCCAAGGCTCTTGCGTATGGTTGCCGACACGCCGAGTTTTTCGAGTTTTTTGAGAAAATCTTCGGTTGCGTCAACGCTCGGAGCTTGATGATATCGCTCTTTGACTTCGTTGAGCCGTATGAGATTGACGTGCGACGGAAAGCCTTTTGTGAGCCTTGCAAGCTCTCTTGCGCAAGCGTCCGAATCGTTCTCGCCTTTTATGAGCGTATACTCGAATATGACTCGTCTGCCCGTTTTTCCAAAATAGTACTTTGCGCTGTCCACGAGCTGTTGCACGCCGTACGCCTTGTTGACGGGCATAAGCGCGCTTCTAAGATCATCAAAGGGCGCGTGCAAAGATATTGAAAGCGTCACTTTGTGTCCCGAATCGGCAAATTTGCGGATTTTGTCGCAAAGACCGCTTGTGGAGAGCGATATATTTCGCTCGCTGATGTTGATGCCGCCTTCCTTTGACACCGCGTCGAGAAATGCAAGCACGTTGTCATAATTGTCAAACGGCTCGCCGCTGCCCATAAGCACAAGATTGGTGACAACCCTGTTTTTTGCCGTGCCGCCGCTCACGCGATTGACGGCAATCACTTGCCCGAGCATCTCGTCAGGCGTGAGATTGCGCACAAGTCCGTCAAGCGTGCTTGCGCAAAAGGTGCAACCCATTCTGCATCCGATTTGCGTGGAAAGACAAAGCGTATTGCCGTAATCGTGCGGCATGTACACGCCTTCTATAAGCTGGTCGCCGATGAGAAAAAGATACTTTTTCGTGCCGAGCTTGCCCTGAAAAACTTCAAGGATTTTCACGGGGTTGGCAATATAGTTCGCCTTCAAAAACTCGCGATATTCCTTTTTGAGCGAAGTCATTTCGTCAAAATCTTTGCCGTCCATGAGAAAGCCGTAAATTTGCGACGCGGTGAACTTCGGCATGTCGGGAACAAGCGCGGCAATTTGCGCTTTGTCCAATCCAAGCAAACTTGTTTTGACTTCTCCGCTCATTTTGCTCTCCTAAGTTTGGCAATGAAAAATCCGTCATACTCCGCATGCGGCAAAATCTGAATTTCACCGCCGTTGTCAACGTATTTTCCGCCGTCAACGTCTTTTAGACCGCATATTTTTTCAAGGCAAAAATCCTTGCCTTGCTCGCTTGCAAGAAACTTTTGCACCACTTCACCGTTTTCTTTTTTGAACAGCGTGCAAGTGGAATACACCATCGCGCCGCCTTTTTTGACGTATCTTGCAACGTTCGACAAAATCGCAAGCTGCGTCTTGCATATCTCGTCTTCACTCTCGTCCGTACGGCTCAAAAACACGTCCGGGTGCTTTTTGTACGTGCCGAAACACGAGCACGGCGCGTCCACGAGAACGCCGTCAAATCTATTCTGCATGCTCTCGTCAAACACCGTTCCGTCCATTTTGATTGCCTTGACGTTTGGCACGTGCATGCGGTTTTTATATTTTTGGATGAGCGCAACTCTATGCTCGTGCACGTCGCAAGCCGTAATATGCGAATGGGGACACAGCTCGCTCATATACACCGCCTTCCCGCCCGGCGCGGAGCAAACGTCAAGCAAGGTGTCACCGTCGTTTGCGCCCAAGGCAAGCACGCAAAGCATGCTCGACGGAGATTGATAAGTGACAAGTCCTTTGTCAAACATACGCCCAACCGCATCGGTTGCACGCACGATGTATCCGCCCACTTCACTCTTTTCGTACGGAGTTTTGGACTTTTTCAGCAAAAATTCAACGTCAGAGCTTGTGGCAAGGCGAGAATTTATCCTTATATGTTCTCTGTCGCGAACAGGATCTTTCAACATCGCCAAAGTAACGTCTTTGCCGTATTCGTCAAGCATTTTATCAATGAACCATTGGGGCTTGGAATACGTCACGGATAGATAGTTTTTGTCGCTCTCGCTCGGCATTGCAAATTGTTTGTCGGCAACTTTTTTCAGCACCGCGTTGACAAATCCGCTTGCGCCGCCCTTGCCAATTGCCTTGCACGCTTCCACGCACTCGCTGACGATTGCAAACTTCGGCACGTCAGTCAGATTTTCAAGCGCGTATACGCCGATTTTGAGCAAATACAAAATCGCGTTTTTCGGCTTTTTGTCGAGCAATTGAGCAAGTATATAGTCAATTTTGACATTCTCTTCAAGCACGCCGTAAACAAGGCGCGTTGCCATGTCGCTTACCTTTTCGCCGTAAAACGCCATATTGCTGTACGTGCCGTCAGTGAAAACTTTTGTGAGTATTCTCAGTGCCTGTCCGATGTATTTTCTCATTTGCTATTCTTATATTTTTCGATTATCTAACGATATATTTTACGATTTTAAGCGAAAATCGTGCCGATTTCGATTTTTCTTCCGAGAAGAAATTGCGTGTCGTCCATACGCTTCGAGCCTTCGAGTTGAATGACGTGAAGACGAATAAATCCGCCTGCGACCTTGACGACCAAGCCGTGATTTTTGTCGGCAAACACGACTTCGCCGCACTTTGCGTTTTCGGTGCAAATCTTCTCGCCCATGGACAAATCTTGCAAAGTTACGCCTTCCACGTCAAAGACTTTGAGCGTTTTGCCGCAAAGGTGCGTGTAGGCAGACGGCCACGGCGTCATACCACGTACAAAACAATCTATCTCTCTTGCGGTTTTTGCAAAATCTATTTGACCGTCACTTTTGCTTATCATGCTGCAATGCGTGACTTTGCTCTCGTCTTGCGGCGTGAAAATCGCTTTGCCGCTTTCAACGAGTGATATTGCCTCGACAATGGCTTCGCCGCCGAGAATCGCAAGACGGTCAAACAACTCGCCTGCCGTTTCTTTGTTGCCGATCGGCGTTTCTTTTGCAAGCAACACGTCGCCTGCGTCAACGGCTTTGACGGTCTTCATAATGGTTATGCCCGTCTTTTCGTCACCGTTGATGATTGACCACTGAATGGGCGAAGATCCGCGGTATTTGGGCAGCAAGGACGCATGCACGTTTAGCACGGCAAACTTGGGAATCGCCAAAAACGCGTCGGACAAAATTTGTCCGAAAGCCGCCGTGACGATGACGTCCGGCTCGAGCGCTCTGATATCGTCAAGCCCTTCTCTTGACACTTTTGCGTATTGCAATACGGGGATACCGAGCTCTTGCGCCTTGACTTTGAGCGGTGACGGCGCAAGGTTGTATCCGCGCCCCACGGGTTTGTCAAGACCTGTGACAACGGCGCACACCGGGTATACCGAATTGAGTTTTTCAAGCACGACAGCCGAGAAATCGGGCGTGCCCATAAACACTATTTTCATGTTCTTTCCAGATTTATGTCTTTGATATTTAGCAAGTTTTGTTGTTGATTTCTACACTCGTTTTGCAACTTCATGTTTAGCCGTCACTCTTCTTCAAAAGTTTCGGTGCATTTTGTGGTGTAGATAATGCCGTCCAAGTGGTCGATTTCGTGGCAGAACGCGCGCGCCGTAAAGCCCTTGACGGTGATTTTTTGCGGTTTGCCGAATCTGTCTTGCGCCTTGACGGTGACTTTCATCGGTCTTGACACGTTGCCGTACTTCTTTGGCACGGACAAGCAGCCTTCAAGCCCTGTTTGCTCGCCGCTTGTTGACGTGATGACGGGATTGATAAGCTCAAAAAATCCGTCTTCGGTGTCAACGATGCATGCTCTTTTGAGCACTGCCACTTGCGGAGCGGCAAGACCTGCGCCGTTTGCCTCGATGAGAGTCTCTTTCATATCGTCCAAAAGCGTCCAAAGTCTCTCATCAAATTTTTCTACGACGCGACATTTTTTGTACAATATCGGATCGGGAACTTTCACAATGTTTCTTTTTGCCATTTCACACCTTCTCTCGTCAAATCATGCTCTGGGGATTGATTTCCACGAACACGTTGCATTTTTTCGATTTATTTGCGTCGGCGATATTGTATATATCACCGATAACTTGTTCAAATTGATTTGGCTCGATTCTCATCAAAATCTGATATCTAACAAGCCCGTTTATCCTTGTCACAGGCGATTTGCTTGCGCCGAGATAGACAAACTTGCCGCTCTCTTTTTCAAGCTGCTGCATCGCTCTATAACAAGATCTCGCGCCGTCCACAACGTCTTGTTCCACCGTGGACGAGAGCAAAATTCTCACAATCTTGGTGAACGGCGGAAATTTTGTGACCATACGCGTGTTTATCTCTTTCTTCCAAAATCCGAGATAATCGTACGTCTTGCCAAAGCGGAAAACGTAATGTTTGGGCGCATACGTTTGCAAAATAACTCTGCCTTCTTTCTCCGCTCGCCCCGCGCGCCCCGCAACCTGAGTGATAAGCTGAAAAGTGCGTTCGCTCGATCGATAGTCGGAAAAATACAACGCCGCGTCCGCTTCGAGAATACCTACAAGCGTGACGTTGCCGAAGTCGTGCCCTTTTGCAATCATTTGCGTGCCGACAAGCACGTCCGCCTGTCCGTCAGAAAATGCGGACAGTATCTTGAAATAGCTGTCCTTTCGCATGGTTGTGTCGTTGTCCATACGCAACACTCTGACGTCGGGAATGAGCTTTTTTAGCTCTTCAACCACCTTTTCCGTGCCGATTCTGCCCTGTTTTATTTGATCGCTGCCGCAATTGGGGCATTTTGTGAGCGCATGATAGCGTCTGCCGCAATAGTGGCATTTAAGCTCGTTGTCTTCTTTGTGATAGGTCAGCGAGATGTCGCAGTCTTCGCATTTTGCCACGTATCCGCACTCTTTGCAACGGATAAACGATGCAAATCCGCGGCGATTGAGAAACAACATGGACTGTTCGCCCTTGTTTTTTGTGGCGATAAGAGCCTCTTGCAACGCCTTTGAGAAAAGCGAGCGGTTGCCCATGCGAAACTCTTGCGTCATATCCACAATCTCCATTTCGGGCAACTTGTGCTTTGATATGCGATCGGGCAAAGTGATGAGTTTATACTCGCCTTCGGTTGCTTTGAGATATGTTTCCATATCGGGAGTTGCCGAGCCGAGCACAAGCACGCCGTCATTGGCTTTGGCTCTGAAATCCGCAATGGTTTTTGTGTCGTATCTCGGGTTTGACTCCGACAAATAACTTGTGTCGTGCTCTTCGTCAATGATGATTGCGCCGATGTTTTCAAGCGGAGCGAACACTGCGCTGCGCGCGCCGATTGCGATATGCGCCGCGCCCGTTTTGAGTCTTTTCCACTCGTCGTATCTTTCGCTGTCGTTAAGCCCCGAGTGCAATATGGCAACGTCATCGCCGAATCTTGCTCTGAAAAGACCGAGCATTTGCGGAGTGAGCGAGATCTCGGGCACGAGCATAATCGCCGTCCTGCCCTTTGCGATTTCTCTTTCTATGACGCTCTCGTATATCTCGGTTTTTCCGCTCCCGGTGACGCCGTGAAGGAGAAAAGTGCCTTTTCCGTTGGATATTTGTTCAACCGCGTCCGATTGCGCCTTTGTCAAAACAACGTGTTTTTTGTCCTTTTTGAGTGTGCCCAGAGGTGTTGAACGCTCGTGCACGTCACTCTCTACAACAACGCCTTTTTCTCTCAGCCCGTTTATCGCGCTAACGCCGAAACGACCGATTAGAAGCGTCAAAAACTGTCCGCCCGTCGATGCAATGAAGTCTATTGCGTCAAGCTGTTTTTTGGCTCTTGCGCCGATGATTTCTTTCAGTTCGTCAAGAGATCTCGTGTCGTCAACGGTCAAAAACTTGCGTGTGAACTCGGGATCTTTCTCTTCTCTAAGTTTTGACGGAATGAAAAGACGGATCACGTCTATATAGCGCAGATTGTACGTCTTGCGCATAAAGTTCATAAGTCCCAACTGCTCGGGACTTATGGGTGAGTCTATATATTTTGCTTGTTTGAGATTGGAAAACTCGGAAGATTCCTTCTTGCCTATGACAAAACCGATAAGACGTTTTTTGCCAAACTCCACAACCACTCGGCTGCCTATGGGAACGTCCTGCCCTTCATAGTCGAAAGTGCGATCTACGTCCGAATTGGAAATATCCACGATAACTTCAAGAATCATAGCTCAAGCACCTTGTCGAGAATCATATCCGCAAGCGCGCGTTTTGTGACTTTGCCGCTCTCAAATTTGTTGCCGTCTTTGTCGATTATGGTTGCGATGTTGGTGTCAACGTTGAATCCCGCGCCGCTCATAGTCACGTCATTTGCCACCACGAGATCGGCGTGCTTTTTTTCAAGTTTGCCTTTCGCGTTGGGGATGAGATTTTCCGTTTCCGCAGAGAAAATCACAAGTTTTCTTGCGCCCTTACTCTCGCCCAAAGTCTTTGCAATGTCGGGATTTTTGACAAGATGCAAAGTGAGCGTATCGCCCTTGACTTTGTTGTCAAAAGGCTTTTCAAGCCGATAATCGCTCGGAGCTGCCGCCATAATCGCAACGTCCGCATGCTCAAACTCTTTGGCGCAAGCATCAAGCATATCTTGCGTGGACGTGACATTCACCGCTTTTTCAAGGCAATCGGGCAAAGGCTCGGTGACGTTGCCGTACACCAAGACAACACTGCCGCCGCGCTCTGCAATCGCTTTTGCGATTGCAAAACCCATTTTCCCGCTCGAATGATTGGCAATCACTCTCACGCCGTCAATGTTTTCTTGCGTTCCGCCTGCCGTGACAAGCACTCTTTTGCCGTGAAAATCTTGCACCGGCGTAAGACACTCGACAATCTTGTCAACGATGTCCTTTGGCTCTGCCATACGGCCTTTTCCAACGTCGCCGCACGCAAGAAGCCCCACCGCGCTGTCGCAGAACATAACACCGCGATCTTTGAGAATACGCATATTCTCTTGAGTGGCAGCGTCTTCGTACATGTTGCAATTCATCGCCGGGCAAATGAGCTTTTGCGCGTTGCAAGCAAGGTATGTTGTTGAAAGCATATCGTCCGCAATGCCTTTTGCAAACTTTGCTATGACGTTTGCCGTTGCGGGCGCGACAACCAAAATATCCGCCTTTTTTGCAAGCGAAATATGGTTGATGTCAAACTCTTTGACAGGCTCGAAAGCGTTGGTCACAACCGCGGATTTTGCAAGCGTTTGGAATGTCAAAGGCGTGACAAACTCCCGGGCGTTGTCCGTCATAACGACGTCCACGTTTGCGCCCAGTTTTTTAAGACGAGAAACTATCTCGCACGCTTTGTAAACGGCAATTCCGCCGCTTACGCCCAAAACAACGTTTTTTCCGTACAGCATTTTGGTTTTTGCCGCCGATTAGTCGCGGACAATCTTGATTTTGTCTTCGTAGATTTCCTTGCAAGCGAGCGAAATGGGTTTCAAGCCGCTTTTTTCAAGGTAGTCACTTTCGCTTGTGACGAGTTCGCGCGTGCGCTTTGCAACTGCGACTGTGAGAGCGTATCTGCACTCTGCATGTTTGATAAGTTTGTCAATCGGGGGATCGATCATCATAACTAATTGTTCTCCGTTTTTTATATTCTTGCAACTTGCGTTGCGTTTTTGACTTTTTTGATGCAACTTTCGTTGCGAATTTTTCATTACGCAACCTGCGTTGCGATTGAGTTTTTACAATTTGCATTGCGTTGCCTTGACGGCAAAACCGCTTTGTTTCGTTCAGTTTTGCGAGTTCTCTTTTGCGTACTTCTCGTCAAGTTCCTTGCGTTTGTTTTCAAGAAAATCGACAATCTTGTTGGAGCAATCAAGAGCCACGTCGTTGACCACGACAAAATCGTAGAACGGAATGGCTTTGCTCTCAAACTCTATCTCGTCAAGACGTTTTTTTAGACTGTCGGCAGTCTCGCTGCCCCTGCCCACAAGACGTTTTTTCAGCTCGTCAAGGGACGGCGGATTGATGAATATCGTCACTGCGTCGGGATAGACTTTCTTTATGTTCTTTGCGCCCACGCTGTTGATGTCAAGAAGGATGTCGTAGCCTTCTGAAAGCAATCTGTCTATCTCGCATTTGAGCGTGCCGTAGCAGTTGGTGAAAGTGCGAGTGTATTCCACAAATTCATTGTTTGCGACTCTTCTTGCAAACTCTTCTTCGGTGACGTAATAATAGTCAACTCCTTCCTTTTCGCCGGCTCTGGGCTTTCTCGAGGTGCAGGACACCGAAAAGCGAAGATTCGGCATAGAGTCGAACATGTGCGAGATGACAGTGCTTTTGCCAACTCCGCTGAAGCCCGAGATGACTATCAACATTCCGCGTTTTTGCATAACTAAAACTCCCTTTTCCCGACAAAGCGGGATATATGAACACAATATTTTATTCGATATTCGCCGCTTGTTCGCGCATTTTTTCGATCTCGTTCTTGATTGCAAGCACTTGACCCGTTATGCGCATGTCGTTGGCTTTTGAGCCGATGGTGTTTGTTTCGCGGTTGAACTCTTGCACGAGAAAATCCATCTTTCTTCCCACAGGCTCGTCCGCATCCAAAAGAGCGCGCATGTTGGAGATGTGTGTGCCAAGGCGCGTGATTTCTTCGTCGATCGCGCAATGGTCGGCATACAGCGCAACTTCGGTGGCAAGCCTTTGCATGTCCACTTGCGTGGGCGCGACGACTTCGGCTATGCGAGCGTTGAGCCCTTCTCTGTAATCTTCAACAACGAGCGGAGCAAACTCCTTGATGATGGCAAGACAGGACGCGATGTTGTCAAGCTTTCTGGATATGTCGGCTTTGAGTGCCAAACCTTCTCTTTCTCTCATGACTTTGAGATTGTCAAGGGCTTGTTTCAAGGCTTCGAGCGTCATCTCGGCAAGCAAATCTTCGTCTTCGACGGCTTGCTCTTTGGTGACGACGTCGGGCACTTTGAGAAGGGACGAAAGCGTCAAATCGTTGACGAGCCCCGTTGCAAGCGACAGTTTCTGCGCCGCCGCAAGATAGTTGATTGCAAGCTCACTGTCAACTGTGTACGCACCCTCGTCAACGGCTGTTTGCTCATAGGTGAGAAACATGTCCACGTGACCGCGCGATATGGCGGACGAAATCGCTTTGCGCACTCTGTCTTCGACAAAAAGGAATGTCCTTGGCAACTTGAAGTTGCAATCCAAAAATCTGTGATTGACCGTCTTGAGCTCAACCGTGATTGTCTTACCCTCTCGCTTGCTGACGCCTTTTCCGTATCCTGTCATGCTATACATACGCGTATCCGCCTATACAAATTTTTTAGTATTATAACATAAACTAAAAGCATAAACAAGCGAAAGTGAAAAAAAGTCGAGCATTTCTGCCCGACTGAAAACTTTTTCTTGCCGCAATTTGAGCGGTTATATCGTTTTGTTTGCCAAGCGCCAAAATCTATGCCGTCAAAGACCGAGCATGGACTTAAACTCGTTTTCATCGATGATTTTGATGCCGAGCTTTTGCGCTTTTTCAAGTTTCGAGCCTGCGTCTTCGCCTGCAAGCACCATATTCACCGTCTTTGACACGCTTGCCGCCACTTCTCCGCCGTTGTCTTCGATGAGTTTTGTAGCCTCGCCGCGCTTAAAAGTGGGAAGAGATCCGGTAAGAACGATTTTCATGCCCGAAAACACCCCTTGTTTCTCTTCTTTTTCTTCGATTTCAACGCCGCTTGCAAGAAGACGATTGACAAAATCGACATTGTTAGAATCACGGAAATATTGAAAAACGTTGTTTGCGAGTATATCGCCGATGCCGTCCACCGAGCAAAGCTCTTCAAAGGTGGCGTTTTCAAGATTTTCAAGCGTTCTAAACCGCTTAACCAAGTCTTTTGCCGTCTTTTTGCCTATGCCGTCAATGCCGAGCGCGAAAATAAATCTGTCAAGCGTGGTTTTTTTGGCTTTTTGGATCGCATTGAGCAAGTTGGCGATCTTTTTGTCGCCGAATCCGTCAAGCCCGAACAAGTCGGTTGCCGTGAGATTGAGAAGATCAACCGCGTCTTCAAGATGCGTTTCGTTGTAGAGTTGCTCGGCGGTTTTTTCACTGAAACCGTCTATATCCATAGCGTCTTTTGACGCAAAATGGTCGAGTTTCGACACGATTTGCGGAGCGCAATTGTCGCCTGTGCAGTACAAGAATGCGCCCACTTCTTTTACGGGAGCGTGGCACACCGGGCAAACCGCGGGTTTTTCAATGGGTTTAGCATTCGCAGATTCGATTGCAACGCCCATGATCTCGGGGATGACGTCATTGCTGCGCCTGACGAAAACTTTATCGCCGATTTTGACTTTCTTTTTGAGTATGTCGCCGTAGTTGTTGAGCGTTGCGCGCGACACGGTGACTCCGCCTATGTCAACGGGCTCTAACACCGCAATCGGATTGAGTTTTGCGCTTCTTGACACTTGCCACACAACGTCGTTGAGCGTGGTGGTCATCTCGTCCGCTTTGAACTTGTATGCGACCGCCCATTTCGGAAATTTTTCGGTGAAACCGATCTCGTCTCTAAGGGACACGTCGTCCACCTTGAACACCACTCCGTCAATGAGATAGTCAAGCGTTTCTCTCTTTTCGCCCACCATATCGGCATATTTCATAGCGTCTTTTTGGCTGTTTACGATAGAAAAATCGCCTTCCGTTTCAAAGCCTTGCTCCTTGACAAAGGCTCTCATCTCTTCTTGCGATGCAAAATGCTTGTCGCTGTAACCGATGTTGTAGGCAAAGAAGGACAAATCGCGCTTGGCGGTGACTTCGGGATTGAGATTGCGGATTGCACCCGCCGCGCCGTTTCTTGCGTTTTTGAGCGGTTCGTCGGCGGTTTCGTTATATCTTTCAAGCGCGCTCAAACGCAGTATGCCTTCTCCTTGAATCTCGATTTTACCCTTGTACGCAATGGTTTTGGGCAGATGTCGTATGGTGTTGACCTGATCGGTGACGATCTCGCCCACCGTTCCGTTGCCGCGCGTTGCGGCTTGGATAAGCTCGCCGTTGTTGTACAAAATGTTGAGCGTAAGCCCGTCAAATTTGTACTCGCAAGTAAGTTTTGGAAAATATCCCACCGTCTTGACAAGGCGGTTGCACCACTCGGCAAACTCTTCTTTGGATTGGCACTTGTCAAGGCTGTAAAGGCGCAAAAGGTGCGTCGATTGTTTAAATTTGCCTTTCGGCGCGCCGCCCACTCTGTGCGTGGGACTGTTTTTGAGCGAATATCCTTCTTCCGCTTCGAGAGTGCGCAACTCGTCATAGAGCTTGTCATATTCGGCATCCGAAACGACAGGAGCGTCTTCTTCATAATACAGTCTTGCCCACTCGTTGAGAGTGTCAATCAGTTCTTTCATTCTTGAGAGTTTGTCCATAATCCACCTGCGTTGCTTGCAATAGGTTTTATAGCACGTGCTATAATATAGATTTTGCTCGATTTTGAGCCATATTAGTCTTTATCTTCGATGATTTTGAGGTTTGGAGCGGCGATTGCAAGCGTAAATCTTTTTACGCCAAGTCCCTTGAATGCGATTGCCGCAATCTTGTCTTCACCGTCTCCGTCAGTCTGAATGATCAAGCCTTTGCCGAATTTCGAGTGCTCAACCACCACGTCTTTTGCAAATTTGTCATAATCGATGTCTGACTTTTTGGGAGCGGATGCGCCTTGCATGCTCGACTTGTCGAAACCGTTGGACAGTTTGGTCTTGAACGCCGCCGTTTGCGGATTGTCGACGCCGAGTTTGATGCGGTTTTCGGGCTTGAAAGACGATTGCGTGTAGTTGGAGTTTGAAAAACGCATGGACTGCTTAAATCCGCTCATCTCGCTGACAAATCTGCTTTGCGTCATCGGCTCGGACTTGCCGAAACGATAGCGTTGGCGCGCGTTTAGAACGAAAAGCCTTTTTCTCGCTCTTGTGATTGCGACGTACATAAGCCGTCTTTCTTCTTCTATATCGCCCGAATATATCGCGCGTTGAGTCGGGAATATTCCTTCTTCCAAAGCCACGATAAACACGTTGTCGAATTCAAGACCTTTGACCGCGTGTACGGTTGCTATGGTGACGTAATCGTCGCTGTTCATGCTGTCCGTGTCGCTGACAAGCGCAACCGATTGCATAAAGTCGGATATAGTCGCATTTTCGTTGTCTTGTGAAAACTGTTGCACCGCGCCCACAAGCTCTTCTATGTTTTCAAGGCGGTTGGAGTCTTCGGGATCGCCGCTTTGGGCAAGCGAGCTTTCAAGACCGCTGCGGCGAATTGCAAATTGGACAAACTCCACCGCGCTCATTTGCTTTTGCATCTTGACAAGCTCGGTTGCAATCTCCGTGAACGGTGCAAGTTTCTTTGCGGTCGCGCTCGACAAAAGACCGGGATTGATAAGCACTTGAAACAGTGTTGAATTGGTGTCTTTTGCAACGTTTTGCAGCTCCGCAACGGCAGTGTTGCCTATGCCGCGCTTTGGATAGTTGACAACACGCAAAATGCTGTCGTTGTCGCTCGGATTTATGGCGATGCGCACGTACGCAAGAGCGTCCTTTATCTCCTTGCGCTCGTAGAAACGGAAGCCGCCGAACACCTTGTACGGTATGCCGTGCAGATTGAATTCTTCTTCAAAACCGCGGGTTACGGAGTTTGCACGCACCAAAATCGCCATCTCGCTGTACGGCGCGCCTTTGCGATGCAACGTGTCGATCGCCCTTGCAACTCTCGTTGCCTCGTCGCGGTCATTGTACGCCTCGTAATACTCTATGCTGTCGTCTTGGTTGATCTCGCTCCAAAGCGTCTTTTCATTGCGGTTGGAGTTGTTTTTGATGACGTTGTTTGCAGCTTTGAGAATAGACGTGGTGCTGCGATAGTTCTGCTCGAGCTTGAACACTTTTGCGCCCTTGAAATCTTTCGGAAAATCCAAAATGTTGCGAATTTCCGCGCCGCGCCAGCTGTATATGGACTGATCTTCGTCACCCACGACAAACAAATTGCCGTGCTTTTTTGACAACATCTTGACGATGTCGTACTGCAATTTGTTGGTGTCCTGAAACTCGTCCACGTTTATGTAATGGAAACGATTTTGATATTTTTCAAGCACGTCCGGGCAGGTTGAAAAGAGCAAAACAGTCTTCAAAAGCAAATCGTCAAAGTCAAGACAATTGCATTTTTTCAGTTCAGTTTCATATCGTCTGTACACTTCTGCAACGTTGTATGCATCGCTGTCGCTGTCCTTGATGGTGTCATAGTAGTCATCCGGCGACAGTGCGAGCGTTTTTGCGCGAGATATATGCCAAAGATAATCGCCCTTGTTTTTGGGATCGGCTTGCGGATAGTCTTGCAATATGCGCTTGACCACCCTTTCGCTTTCAAGGTCGGTGTATATGGTGAAATCCTTTGAATAGCCGATTCTCTCGCAATCCATACGAAGTATGCGCGCGCACATGGAGTGGAACGTGCTTGTCCACACGTCCGAATAACCCAGCTGTCTTTCGATACGCTCTTTCATCTCGTTTGCCGCTTTGTTGGTGAAAGTGATTGCAAGAATGTTGTAGGGATTGACGCCTATCTCTATCAAATGACAAATACGCGCGGTGAGTACGCGCGTTTTTCCGCTGCCTGCGCCTGCGATGACCAATATCGGTCCGTCCACCGCATCGACGGCAAGTTGCTGTTGCTTGTTGAGTTTGAAATTTGTGTTCATAATTGTATACTACGCCCTTTGATGTGACAAAAAGGTCGCATTTCTTTATCAATGATACCACATATCGCGCAATATATCAATTTGTTATCGGCAAATACACAAAATATGCCGAAAAATCGCCGGAATTCGCCAAAAAAATCAAAAAGAATATTGATTTGAGAAAAATAATATGATAATATTATAATAACTTGGATTATAGAGAAGTTTTTTCATGCAAAAAATTTCTCTCTTTCCGTGTGGAGGGATTTTTTTTATGGCTATGTACGATGAGATCGAATTTCTTGATAGCGAGATTCTCGACGACGACGTTGACGCTCCCGTCGGCACTCTTATTCACGTTTTAGACGACGGCACTGTCGAAGAAGTGCCCGTTGCGCACGATGTCGTCTCCCCTGTCGAAGACAACTCCAAACCCGAAGAAAACAAAGACGACAACGCCGATCAAGACGAAAAAGTCGAAGATAACCAAGTTGCAGAGCCTATATCGGATGCCGACGTAGCGGCAAGCGACAATGCGGACGAAAAAGAGCACGAAGATACGACCGACTCGGCAGAAAACACTGCGGAAGATACGACCGAGCAAGCCAATGAGCCAACAGTTCAGGACGAAAGTCAAAACGAAGTCAACGAGCCTTTGCAAGAAGAATCGCCGCTTGAAGAATCTGTTCAAGAAGTCGCGCAAGAACCTACGCAAGAGCCGGTTCAAGAAGTTGCGCAAGAACCTATCCAAGAAGAAACGGCAGACGAAACCGAGCAAGACGTTCGTCAAGACGAAAAGCAATACGAGCCCGTCCCCGTCATTCAAGCGGATATGAGTGAGCCGCAAGCCGAAACCGAGCAA
>ULSH01025667.1_pt1 | contig 69617 bp, 58 predicted proteins | sample 1956151 | NCBI WGS metagenome assembly ULSH01 (sample SAMEA4835702, study PRJEB28245) | human gut metagenome | biome: gut microbiome; material: fecal sample | place: Denmark | collected 2008 | reverse complement strand
TATAAACAAAAACATTGATAAAAATTGCAATTTCTTAATCTCGCCCAACCTTGGTGGCCTTCAAATAATAGAATATCGCTATCGAAAGCACGAACACCACCGGACCGATGATGCAATTCCATGACACCGGAATATTGAAACCGATTTTCGCGACGCAGAGATAGGTGGTGCAGACTGAAGTCATGAACGCAGCCGGCAACATTGTAATAAGATAAGCATTGCCCTTCTTGTTCTTCAGCAGATATGCAGTTGCGGTCCAGAGCATGAATACCGCCAATGTCTGGTTAGCCCAACCGAAATATCGCCAGATGACATTGAAACCATCCTCATCTGCAATGTTGTACCAGAGCAGGAATCCTGCGATGATAAACAGAGGAATACTGATAATCAACCTGTTGCGGATAGGTTTCTGTGTCAGGTGCAGGAAATCGGCGACAATGAGCCTTGCACTTCGGAACGCCGTATCACCACTCGTAATCGGTGCAGCCACGACTCCGAGCACAGCCAGAATGCCACCGATTATGCCAAGCCAATTCTCTGAGACCTTGACCACGACGTCCGGCGCAGAAGCAGCAAGTGACGCTCCGGTTTCCGCAGCTCCCCCGTCGAAGAAAAACCAGGAAGAGACTGTAGCCCAGATCAATGCGACGATTCCTTCAGTTATCATTGCGCCGTAGAACACCGGCCGTCCGAGTTTCTCATCGGACACGCATCTTGCCATCAACGGACTCTGCGTGGCATGGAATCCGCTGACCGCCCCGCATGCGATGGTAAGGAAAAGACAAGGGAAAACAGGCTGTCCCTTGATAAGTCCTTCAGCCTCACCGAGATTTCCGAGTCCGTCCCAGATTTCAGGAAGCGACGGCCATTTCACGAAGAGGCAAACCATGAGTGCTGCCGCCATAAATATCAATGCCACAGCGAATAACGGATAAATCCTGCCAATGATCTTGTCAATCGGCAACAGCGTGGCGAAAAGATAATACAGAAAAATCACGCCTACCCAAAGCATTATCGCCAATTTGCTGCCGTCCCCGGCGATGTCGCCGAGAATCAATGCCGGACTGAACACGAAAACAGTTCCGACAAGCATGAGGACAATAATGGAAAATGCCAATATGAATGTCCGTGTACCCTTTCCCAGATACTTTCCGACCAGGTCCGGAAGGCCTGCTCCATCATTTCGGATGGACAGCATACCTGTCATGTAATCATGGACAGCCCCGGCGAAAATACAGCCCAATACTATCCACAGATACGATGCCGGGCCGAATTTGGCCCCCATGATGGCACCGAAGATCGGGCCGGTTCCCGCAATGTTGAGAAACTGTATCATATAGACTTTCCAAGCAGGCATCGGAATGAAATCCACGCCGTCAGCGCGAGTTATCGCAGGGGTTTTCCTGGAAGAGTCGATACCGAACACTTTTTCGATTACCTTTCCATAAATGAAATAACCGACCACAAGTGCCAGAAGGCTGATAAGAAAAGAGATCATTGGTTTTCAGTTTTTCGGACTGCAAACTTACACAAAATCTCTTGAAAATGTTTCGATATCCTGACATCAATTGGTTTTCTTGTACGACATGATTGCGGACAATGTCGTGAGGGTGCCACCTTTCAGATAGATGGAACGCATTGCGTCAGCGAAATAGCGGAGCGGATTGGCGTAGGTGATGATTCCCGCCCACCTCGGCATGGAAGCGATCGGGGTGACATTGATCTGCTCTTTCGTGCGAAAATAATAGTGTTACATGGCATGAGTCACACCTGCCTGCCCGGCAATCATCGTGGTCGTCGCCCCCTTGAATCCTTTCTCCTTGAAGAGTCTGCCGGCCGCTTCCAGAATCGCCGCTTCGGTATTTTTATTATTGTCTTTCATCACTTTCATATTAACACTTTTGTTTAACAGCATTGTTAACTACGCAAATGTAACCTTTATTCCGATACGTTGTACAGAATTATCAGATTATTTTTTGTTAATTTTGCATTAACAAAAAAGCAACTGCATGCTGAACATGAAAAACATTGACAGAAAAATAGTTGCCACCGTGGCGGTTTTCTTGCTGCTGGCGGTGGTATATTTCATTCCCAAGCCGGTACTGCGCATGGCATTGCCGGAAATCATGGTGAAATACAGGATTGTCGGCCCGCTGCTGACATTGTCATTGGCAGGAATTTTTCTCGCACCGAGACAGATGACTTTGGCAATGATTTTCTCGTTTTGCGGTGACTACATGGGTGCGGCCGGCAATTTCATCGGGCAGATGTCTTTTTTCGCGGCGGCTCACGCGATGCTGATTGCATTTTTCGTACAGCGGTTCCGGACACTGCCGGCAGACTTGCAGGCGTGCCGATATCAGGAAAGTGTGCCGGAAGGGGCTCCAGCCCGAAAAGGTGTACGCGCCAAAGCATTGACAGTCATATTCGCAGCGACGACGGCGGCAGCATTGCTGACCTTCGCATTGACCTGCATCATTCCGCATGTTCCGGCCGGCGTCACCCGCGTCGGATGCGTCATTTACGCAGTTCTGATATGTTCAATGCTGGCCATGTCAATGTTGCAGCGGCATGGTTTGTTCGCGCTGGGTGCGGCGCTGTTCCTGTTCTCCGATATCATACTGTCATGGCACAGGTTCGTTTTCCCTGTGCCATGCAGCAAATATTTGATAATGATTACATACTATTCCGGCCAGCTCATCCTGTGGATCACCGCCGTGGCGAAAGATAAGTAACGCACTTTTTTTCTTTCACGTTACTGTACGGTGATAGTAAAACTGGTTTTCAGCTCGCCGTTTCCATATTTATAAAGCACATTGACTTTGGTTGAGCCCTTTTTACCGTAAGTGGCTATATAGAAATTAGAATCAATCGTGGCGACGTCCTTATCTGAAGAACTAAATGAAAACTTGCTATAGTCCAATTCGAAATTAGCTGCAATGTCACTCTTGATATTAATCTTTTTAGTAACTGGCAATATATTATACGAACTTTTCTTCATCGAAAGTTTGACGTTATCGACTTGTACGGTACATCTTGCAAATTTCCCTGCCAATGTAGCAAGTATATCGGCAGTTCCCGCAGCCACAGCCGTAACTTTTCCGGTCTGGTCAACGGTAGCTACTCCTCCGTTGCTACTTCCCCATTTGATGTCCTGATCAGTGGCATTGCTTGGCTGCACATGCGCCTTAAGGGCATACGTGTTTCCTACAGGCAACAGCAGTGATGACTGCTCTAAAGCGATTCCGGTCACAGGAACTTCCTTTTTCTCTACAGTGATCTCACATGACGCGCTGAACTCACCGTCTTCGGTCTTTACTGTAACCGTGGCCTTTCCTGCCCCTCTTGCCTCCACATAACCATTGCTGCCGCCCGATGTACTGGTCACGCTGACAACATCAAGATCACTGGTCCACCATTCCACATTTTTATTGGTCGCATTTGCAGGCTCTACCGTAGCTGTAAGTGTTCCTTTATCCCCCTCACGAAGTGTCATAGACGCAGCACTCAACTTGACGCCCGTCACAGCGATGACCTTCTTTTTCACAGTCACCTCACATGACGCACTGAATCCGCCGTCATTGGTCTTCACGGTTATCGTCGCCTTTCCTTCCCCGACAGCAGTCACGAGTCCCTCCTGATCCACTGTCGCCACTGCTGTGTTACTGCTTTCCCACACGACACTCTTGTCTGTAGCATCATCCGGCTTCACTGTCACGACCAGCTTTTCCTCATCTCCTTCCATAAGATCCATAACCTCTTTATTCAACTGGACCTCTGTCACAGCGATGGTTTTCTTGTTCACTGTCACGTCACATGTGGCTTTAAGTCCGCCGTCATTCGTAATCACGGTTATGGTCGCCGAACCGTCCTTTATAGCAGTCACAAGCCCGGTCTGGCTCACAGTAGCCACACTCTCGTCGCTGCTTTTCCATTCAATGCCCTTGTCAGTAGCATTTTCAGGCATCACTGTAGCCATCAACTCATCAGTGTCTCCTTCAACAAGTGTCACTGAGGCCTTGTTCAGTCTGACTTCTGTAACTGCAACGCTTTTATCCTTTTCCTTTTTGCAGGAATAGGTCGCAATCAATGAAACACTCAAGAGGATTGTAAATAGTGCAATTAATCTTCGTTTCATGGTTATCTAGATTTTGATTTTAATTTTGCCAAATATATGACCATCAGCCAAGTAATCCAAACAATTTCTCTAGGTAATTTTACCTATTTTATGCGGTTCCACGGGCATTTTCCGCATTTTTTGCACAAACCTTGGAGAATTATTACTGGAACCGCGTGGCAAACGGCTGACAACAGACATTGGGAGGGGGCGCATTGGGCGAGGGGCGTTGACCTAGAACACATTGGTCGGGGAACGTTGTTCGAGTGCTCTTTGTTCGGGCGGTCTTTAGCCGGTGGCACCCTGCCCAGAGGCATTTTGTTCCGCGAAAACGTTTTAGATGGAACAAAGTATTATTTTTGAGGCCGATTGTTCCATCTAAATCGGTTTAGTGGAACCAAATCATGACTCCCCGCCAGAATACAATGATTCCCCGCCAGAAAATCTCGACGAGCATCACTTCTTCGCCGTCAAAGGAAATATCGCATTCACTTCTGCAGAAGTCAGGTTCAGCACTCGCCTTATCTGTTCATTCGACGAGCGGAACTCGAAACGAAGCCGCCTGGCAAAATCATACTTCTGCGTCTTGCTCAAATCCCGCAACGAATTCACGTCATAGTCACTCCTCAGGAACCTCATCACCTGAGAAACAAGTTCCGTATCCGTAAGATACTCACCATCATTGAGTTCCACCGCTATTTCACCATACGCTTCGACATTCTTGCTCACCATGTAGAAGTAATGGTGAGCATCCCTGAACAACGACATGCCCAGTTCCAGATTGCAATATGAGGATGGGGTCACATACCCGTCGATGATCTGATATTTCTCCGGAAGAATCCCTGCACGTCCTCGGAACAAGCGACGTCTTTCATTGACATTGAGAAAGGCATCTGCTCGATCGGCTCCGGCACCACCAAAATAATACTTCCCCGTACCCCACGGATAAGAGAATGGCGTATAATTTCTATCCGCCACATATCCATTGCGATTCACATACACGATTGTGTTGCGCAACGACTGCAGCGAGTCAATTTCCTTGTACTGCGCCGTAAAAGACGAAGGTATCTCTTTGCAGGTCAATGTTTTTGCACATCTTCGCTGTCGCTTCTCCAGAAATGCAAAGAACATTCTGGCCGATGATTCTTCACCTGACACGACGATATGCAAGTGATTGCTCATAACCTCGAAAGCGAGAACTCCCACGCCGTCTGTAGCCATTGCCGCCTGACAAATCAAGTTCATCGCGAAGACATAATCTTCTTTGACTCCAAACAAAACCGGAGTCTCAAGTCCTGGCGTGTAGATATGCCAATAAGGACCGCCATGAAAAAACTGCGATTCGCAGTATGCTTCCAAATCTCTATAGTTGCTCATAAGTTAATAATTATATTATCCAAAGTTTCGCAAGTTGTCAAACTTGCTGAACGTTAGCACGAATTTGAGGTCCGCCACTTGTTCGAAGGCCGTAAGTCCAACGCACTTTTTTATGTGCACGTTACCCTCATCATAAATCCCTCCCCTCGGGGAAGAGACTTGCCCTCGACGATTCCGTTCCGGAAACACGCTCACGTGGAACAAAACCTTCAGCCTGAAGCATTTGGTCCCGCGAAAACGTTTTAAGCGAAACAAAACCCTTTGCGCGCCCCATTTTGTTCCAGATAAATCGTTTTCCCGGAACAAAAACTCCGCATAAGCAAGAATCCGTTTTGCTTCCAGGCACCGCTCCTGCCAAGGACCGCCACCCGAAACCAAAAAACGAGTCCGGAGAAAAAATTCCCTGACTCGTTACTAAAATATCTTGCTGGAGGCAAATATAGGAAATATCCCTGAAATTCCCGCTACCCATTCAACTTCTTCGCAATCTTAGGTATCAATGTCACATCGGCGGGAAGCCAGTCCACAGAGTTCAACTGCGTAGATGTCAACCATTTGGCAGCCTCATGCTCAAGCAAGTGCGGACTACCGCCAGCAAACGTGCAGGCATAACACTTCATTGACAAATGGAACGTCGGATAATCATACTCTATAGTATCAAGCAACTCGCCGACATTGATCTCGACCTCCAATTCCTCCCGAATCTCACGCCGCAACGCATCTTCAGGACTCTCCCCCTCTTCGACCTTACCGCCGGGAAATTCCCAGCCGTCCTTGAACACCCCGTATCCACGCTGCGTGGCGAACACCTTGCCATCCTTGAAAATCACAGCGGCAACAACATTTATCGTTTTCATTATCAATATATTACAAAAATCAATTACACATTCTCCGACGTAAGATAATCATAAAGATTCTTCTCCACCGGAGTCTTCAACTTATACTCAATCTCCACCGCAGAAACATCCGTATTAGGCATCACGAACTCCTCCAGAAGACCATCAGGCTCATGATGAATCCGACCAAGATAATAAAATTCCTTCGATTCCTTGTCATCCTTGTTCTTACGGACGAACAAATACATCTTCACGCCATTGCGCTCACTATCCGCAGCCATCCTGACGTCAGAAGACGCCAACGTCCTCTTGCTCTTGGAAATAGCCACCAAAGTACTCGGGTCCACAAATCTGTCCTCATAACGTATGGTATCATTGATTTCCAATGACTTGTCATAATTCACGAAAACAGATTCCAGCTGACAGTCGGCCACCGATAACGGTAATACTCGGTCACCTAAGTTAAATTAGCATATCGAGCATCATTTTTCCGACGTTAGGAAAATGATACAAAAAGCGCGTCGGTGGATAACCAACAGTTTTCAGTCCGAGAAATACTTACTTTGTACTATACAGAGTTTTTTGGTATTCCATGGTCTCTGGCAACCGTCACGGCACTAGTTAATTTCTTTGACTGCTTTTACAATCTCAAACTCGGTGGAGGTTGTCTTTGTTCTCAATATTCTGATTCTAACAAAACCAATACATTTGTCTTATTCAAAACTATCCTACTTCTAGAACTAGGTGAATCATTATTCTCCTTCGTTAAAGTTAAAAGTTTTCTATCGTATTATAAATCAACTTATTATATAATTTGAAGTCACTCACTACAGGCTCTATTTCCGAATCTGAATATTAGACTTTAAAATCGTACTTTTACCCATACAATCACCTGTGGAGATATGTGTAAACCCTTTTCTGTGAAGCAACTCTTCTAAAATTCGGCTATTCATTTCGAAGATCTTATCGTCACAAGGGCCGAACATCACACCTTGAAGAATATCTTTATTAATTACAATCTCGCTATATTGTTTTAACAAATGTCCTTTACATTGAAAATGAATATCCGCAGTGCCGTCATGTACATGTTGTTTGAGCGCATGAAAAATTCTAACCTCTTTCTCGAACTTATAGTGTAAATCTTTAACTAAATAAGGAAATGAACTAAAAAAATCCATAATATCATTATTTCTAGTTTCAGCGTTCCCAATACTACTTATAACAGCCAAGGCATCATTGAATGTTGCCTCGTTAGTATAAATGCATTTTTTGATTTTTTGGGGATATGCTCTTTCAAGCTCGTTATAATTAAAAATCAACATCACACCGATGTCATTTCCACCATGGATATTCCACATTGTATAATCGTCATATGCAGAAGACAAGGATAATTGAAAAGGATAACGGTTTTTAATTCCCTCTGTAACTGTTAACCAACAGGATTTATCAATACGACTATAATCCTTTAAATATTTAGCGCCAATCTTAAACTCACTAACATCTTCCATGCAATCTACATGTCCTGCCCATAGCACAAGTTTATTTTCTTGTATGACATGCTCTACAAAAACACTTAAAGGCAGGTAATAATATAGCTGCGTTCCACTATACTCAATCGCCGATGAAACTTTATTAAACAGTTCAGTTTCAAACATTTCTAATATAAATTAAATCTTTCATGCAATGCTATCCCGGCAAAGCAAGCCAGCAGCATTTTTATTTATATAACCAACATACACGCTCTCCATTTTAGGTATATCAGCCAAAGCATCTTGACGAGTAATAAGCTCACTTCAATCATCACATAACAAAGATTCTCTAATTATAGCCATTTATCGGAGTTAGTGTCTTGAATCCGTTGATTTTATATCACGACACCCTCCTTTCTTATTCTAGCTTCAATGTCTGACCAAGGTCTTTCTAAATGATGTGTTGTCTCCTTAAATAATTTCCACACTACATCCTTGTCTATATCAGCCCAGCCATTCTTCCTCATAGACTTTCGCAGAATGTAAATCTGATCAATGCGAGAGTAAGCTGGATCAACAGCATAACTAACATCATATCGCTCGGAAACAGCAATGAAACGTGTGTGCGGATTACCGCTTTTAATCTTTTCAGCTGTTGCAATAATAGAATCCAACATTGTCTTGTCAATATAAGTCTTCGCCTCTATCGCAATCGCAGGAATGCGAATCTGCAATGGAGTCTTTTCATTTATGGTGATGTCAAATGTTCGATAGATGGCATAGTCTTGATCTTTCTCATTGACACCAATTTCAGGAGTCTTGATGAAATCCTTAAAATCTTTTGCTTTAAAATACAGATTTGAATAAGCCTTGACGGCACCACTTCCAAGAACATCATTGTCATCAAAGCGTTCTTTAATAAGTTCCACATAATCTTTAAAAAGCAAATACAGAAACTCCTCGAGAATTGTGGGGCGGAACTTGCCTTGAGAAGAAAATGCATTCTCAAGGTCGTTGTTACGCATAAAGTTATAGTATTCATTCAGATAATCTACTTTCTTTTCTATAGCATACTTATCGTAAGCAGAAAGTTCCATCATCTTATGTAGATATTTTGAATACTCTGGAATCAGCTTGGTTAAAGCGTCGTTCTCTTTACCATTCAACTTGCCAGAGTATTTTGTAATAATGTTTGACGCATGACTGAGCTGGGGATATTTCCCCTTCATTTCACAAATGTAGTCGTAGTAGTTATTAATTTTCATCGTTTCCATTGAGTATATTAATTACACATTCACCTATTGCTTTGGCCATTAAGACCGGAACAGCGTTTCCTATTTGTTGATACTGACTCAATCCTTTTTCCCAACTCATTTTCGTACGCATCCCCTCAAAGATAAAATCATCTGGAAATGACTGAAGTCGAGCGCCCTCCCTTGCCGTGAAATTACGATTTAAGTGCGGGTGTATAAAATTGGATTGGAAGGAAGCAGCGATTGTCGGCGCTGGCTGATTTCCCCATAAACGTTGATTATTTTGACCGAATTTCACATCAGACTTTTCACCAGGAGCACCCCGCTTAACAGAGCCGTGTGTCTCCCAAACATCTACCAATGATTGTCCTGGTTTGATTGCCTCAAACCTGTCAATCAATCTTTTCGTATGATGCATTGCAATATGGTTAGTTACATACTGCATGTTTTGGCGCATTAATGCCTGATATTCGTTTTGAGGTTTCATTGGATAGTTCATGACTTCTGAACCTTCACAAGCATTAATTTGTGGAAGATCAGAGATTGCCTCATCAACTGTCACTTTGTGGTCAAGACACAATGGCTTCGGATGTCTAGGCTTCAAGCCTAAATCATGTCTAGTACCGACAATAATGACTCGTTCCCTATTTTGTGGTACACCATAATCAGATGCTAATAGAACTTTATACTCGACATCATATCCACCGAAATGACCAGCTTGTCTGAATTCATCCAATATGGTTTTTAGGACATCACCATCTTTCATAGATAACAACCCTTTAACATTCTCCATAACAAACAACTTTGGAGAATACCAATTGATAAATTTAACAAACCCATAGAACAAACGATTTCTCGGGTCATCAGCTACCTGATTCCTGCGTTTATTTGCCAAGCTAAAGCCTTGACACGGTGGTCCTCCAATGATAATATCTGGTGAAACATTACCAATCAAAGCGTCAACTTCTTCTTTTGTAATTTGTGTAATATCCTTGCAAATAAACGGCACCCCAGGAAAATTTGCCATGAAGGTCTTTTCGCAGTTTTCGTCAATATCAGATGCGAATATTGAACGTATTCCAGCCATAGAAAAACCTTTTGTCAAACCGCCGCATCCTGAAAACAAGTCGATAGAGGTTAAGGCATTTTCAGGATAAACGAAATTATGATTTATCCTACTAATCACATCTTGCAGAGATGGTACCTCTTCATTAAAAATATTAGCATTGTTAACATCATTCTTTTTCTCCCTCTTAACTTTAGGGCATTCTGCAGAAATGATTTCACGACCTGTAAGATATATCGGTTTTCCATCAACCCAATTAGTACGCTCACGATATCGTTCTAAAACTTTTTTCACATCGACTCCGACTATTTGGCATTCATCTGTCAATCGATATACAAGATAGTCGCCACATGGTGCATCATATCCAGTTGCAAGCATATCTTGTTCAGTATAGACCTTACTGCCGCCAGCCTTAAATCCATAAATAACATCTTCATTACCAAATTCATATAATATGACATACTTAGGATTTGCAATTTTAGGATTCTCTTTATTAATCCATCCATTACGCCCTTTTCCTAACCTCACATTATATTTGCCGAGGTCACTGTTATTCGAATTTCGAAGAATCCACTCAATCTGATGTTTTTGGTCATTACGGAAACACCCGATAAGGAAAACATCTTTTTTGCATTTGGTAATATCTACTATACCTTCTACCTCTGATGCAGATTGCTCAAAATCAAATTCAAAAAACAAATCCTGCTGTTGTTCAACTATGCTCGCCATAAAATCAGTCTACGTGCTCTATCATTGAGCAAACTTTTTACATTAACCTTTAATAATTCATCTATCTTGTCAAGTGTTTGTTAATCCGGTTGAATAGAACTACTACACCATTTACTAACTGTACACGCTTCAGCTAGCCATTTCCCGGTCCGTTTTTGCTCGACAAGAACGACTTTTATCCTATTCAAATTATGCATACAATCTGAATAGCTTTAAATTTTATGTGAATATATTAAACTAAAATAACAATAACAAAAGAAAACGCTAATGATTAATCTTAATAGGTGTATGCTCTTACACCTCTATAAATATTCCATCGACAAGAACCATTTTCACGAATTCAATGGTAAAGTATTCTATGACAATGCCAATAAAAGATTTATATCAGCCTCTCCGCGATTGCCGATATCGTCGTGACGCGGCCACGGGGATTTTTGTAACTAACTGATAATCAGATACCATTTTAACAGTAGCGTGGAAACGCAGGCTTTTTTTGGCCACGTTTCCACGCCCTGTTTTATAAATCATTGAAAATCAACGTCTACAGAAACGAGGCGTGGCCGCGTCCCGCCGTCAATACGTAACTGCGGAGACGCTTACCGTTAAAATATAGATATGCAACAATCCACACGCGGTGAAGCCCGGCCGGGGGTGGCGGCTCTGGAGGCATGGTCGCCCATGACCTTGTGAATGGGTGTCAGGCGGCAGCCTGACGGGATGAGCGAAGCGAACCTCCAGAGGCGCCACCGCCGGCCGGGCGCATTCAAAAGCAACATTATCGACTAGTAAAAAAGAATCCATTAGATGATGCAGTTTTTTTGAATGTTGCTATATTTGGGCTGATAAAACAATATGAGGATACACAACAAATGTGTGAAGAATCTTTGCGTACTATATATTAAGGATAAAATAATGACTAAAATATCAATACGTTTCTTTGACGACCATGAGGTGAGGGCCTTTTGGGATGAAGATAATTCCAAATGGTGGTATAGTGTGCTTGATATTGTCGGAGTATTGAACGCGCAGGATGACTATACGAAGAACAGGAACTATTGGAAATATCTGAAAGGCAAACTAAAAACAGATAAACCCGAACTGGTTAGTGGCACTAACCAGTTCAAGTTGAGAGCCCCTGATGGAAAGATGAGACTTACCGATGTCCTTGATGCTTCCGGAGTTATAGAACTGGCGAAAAATATGCCAAACAACAAGGCTTCGCGGTTCATTGAGTGGTTCACTTATGGCGAAGATACCATTGACGGGAAGAGCAAGGCGAAAGCTTATACACTTTTCGAAAGTTCTTTACTTGACAGCATTGAAGTCGGAACAGTGAAGGGGCTTCAGCAGATTCACGCTTATCTGTTTGGAGGATTGTATGACTTTGCCGGACAGATACGTTCGGTTAATATTTCCAAAGGCGGATTCACATTCGCTCCAGTGGCCTATTTATCGCAAACGTTACAAAACATTGAGCAGATGCCTGAAGAGTCATTCGATGAGATTGCGGATAAATATGTTGAGATGAATGTGGCACATCCGTTTCGTGAGGGAAATGGGCGTACTACGAGAATTTGGCTGGATTTAATTCTGAAGAAAAAGCTTGGTCTATGCGTAGATTGGAGCCGCATTGATAAATATGATTATCTTTCAGCAATGGGAAGGAGCGTGGCTGATAGTACAGAAATCAAAGGACTTCTGAAAAATGCGTTGACAGACAAGGTGAATGACCGAGAGATGTTTATGAAAGGAATTGATTATTCATATTATTATGAGGAACACTAGAGAGATGCACACACTATACACATTGACATCAAGCCTGCATAGCGAGGCGGCTTGTAGTCCTGCAGAGGAAGGATTCATAAGGGAAATCGAAGCGATGATTGGAGAAAGGTTCTGCTTCATGGGCGAAGATTTCTCCGGATATGGGGATACACGGAACAACCTCATCTATGTCCGGACAGGGGGCACTGAAGGGATTTTCAAGAGCATATTCTGCAAAGACAGAAAGCTGCAGGTGCCTGGGGACAAATCTATCAGACTGCTTACAAGCGGCAAGAGCAATTCATTGGCTGCGTCAATGGAAATATTGTCATTCCTGAACCGTAACGGATATCCGGGAGAAATCATACATGGAAACACAGAAGAAATCGTCGGGAAACTGGAAGCAGGCTTCACGAGGGGAAACAAGAGCCATGTGCGAAAATATGAACTGGGGCGGATATTGGAAGGAATGAAAGTCGGCGTGGTCGGAAAACCGTCGGACTGGCTCATTTCCAGCGATGTTGACTATAAGGCAGCAAAAGAACGGTTGGGCGTGGAAATCATTGACATTGACATAAAACAGCTAATCGACCTGGCGAAAACGCCTGACAGAACCTTGCTGAAAGAGTTGGACCTCAATGCATTGAACAAACCGAAATTCGGACGCGAAATAACGGAAAAAGACTTCGGAAAGGCACTTGACATATATTGCGCGCTCAAGACAATCGTGGACGAATATGGACTGGACGGAGTGTCCCTGAGATGCTTCGACCTGCTCACGGCGCTGGGCAATACAGGATGTCTGGCATTGGCAATCCTTAACAGTCAGGGAGTTGTAGCAACCTGCGAAGGCGATGTGCCGGCTCTTCTGTCAATGTGCATCGCCAACAAAAAATATGGCACACCCGGATTCCAGGCAAATCTCTCACGCATTGACGGAGACAAATTGCTGTTTGCGCATTGCACAGTGCCTCTGAACATCGTAAGCGGCTACTGTTACGACACGCATTTCGAATCAGGAATCGGAGTGGCCATACATGGCACGATCCCGGCAGGACCTGCGAAGATACTAAAGGTTTCGCCAGACTGCACGGAAATGTTTCTGGAAGACGTCAATATCATTGAAAATCAATATAATGACAATCTCTGCCGGACACAAATAATCGTGGCGGCTCCCGGGCTTGCAGATTATTTCCTGCGCTCATCCATCGGGAACCACCACGTTATAATTCCGACCCGATAAAGTTCGAGTCCGCAAGTTACCTCTAGAATTTCAATACCGCCGTAACCGGATAGTGATCAGAGATGTATGGCACTCCGGCGAAACTCTCCGTCACGGTGTGGAAACTAGGACATTTGGAGAAACCGCTGTAATAAATGTAGTCAATCGTCAGACCGGCAGTAGTCGCAAGATCCACGAACTGGTCCCCTATCGCAGCATGCTTCAACGGTTTGCCGAAAGCATTGAAAGAAGGGATGCTGTCGGTCACTTCCGCCGTAGAGCGGGCGCTGGACATAATCTGATCCAGGTCATCCAGCACGGCATCAGCCGGAAGTACATTGAAATCACCGGTCAGGACCATCGGATATTTCTTGGGATTGATACTGTCAATACGCTCCACGATGAGCTTCAGACCGTTCTTTTCAGCCTCGCGGCCCTGATGGTCAAGATGGGTATTCACATAATAGAACTCCTTTCCGGACTTGCGCATTTCCAGAAGGGCCCATGTGGCAGTGCGGCGACATGCGGCATCCCAGCCGAAAGACGGAACCTCGGGAGTCTCAGAAAGCCAGAACGTACCCCAATCCTTCAGTTCGACAGTCTTGGTATTGAAGAAAATCATCATCATTTCACCGGCTGACTTTCCATCATCACGACCTACTCCAACTCCGTCATAGTCAGGACATTGTTCCTTAATGAACTCCGCCTGGAAATCGAAAGCCTCCTGTAGTCCCATGATATCGGGACGCAGCTCGTTCACCATGGCAGCAGAAGCCTGCTTGCGGAATTCCCAGGAATTCTCCCCATCCTTCGCAACCCCCATCCTGATGTTGAATGACACGACCTTCAGTTCGTCCGACGCCGGCCGACACTGTACAAATGCCAGCAGAACCGACAGTACAATAAAAAATCTCTTCATTTTTTTCAATGTTTTTGTTTATTAGCAGCAAATATACGAAATATAATATTCACGATTTGACCCGCAGTTATTGGGTGATGCTGAAAAAATCACGTATATTAGTAGCAAATTCGAGGAATTTATGAAAGGAATCGTTCTTGCCGGCGGTAGCGGAACCAGGCTTTACCCTATCACCAAAGGTATCAGCAAGCAGCTGATACCGATATTTGACAAGCCTATGATCTACTATCCTATTTCCGTGCTGATGCTGGCAGGAATCAGGGAGATTCTCATCATATCCACACCTACGGATCTGCCTAATTTCCAGAGACTTCTGGGAGACGGAAGCGACTTCGGAGTAAAATTCGAATACGCGGAGCAGCCGTCACCGGACGGCCTTGCACAAGCATTCATCATCGGTGAAAAATTCATTGGCAATGACTGCGCGTGCCTGGTACTTGGAGACAATATCTTCTACGGAGCAGGACTGAATGCCATGCTGCAGCAGGCTGTAATAGACGCGGAAGAACACCATAAAGCCACTGTTTTCGGATACCGCGTAAGCGACCCGGAAAGATACGGCGTAGCGGAATTCGATGAAAACGGCAACTGCCTAAGCATCGAAGAAAAGCCGAAGAACCCGAAGAGCAACTATGCAGTAGTCGGCCTGTACTTCTACCCGAACAAGGTCGTAGACATCGCCAAGACCATAAAGCCTTCGGCAAGAGGCGAACTGGAAATCACCGCCATCAACCAGAACTTCCTGCAGGCCAATGAATTGAAAGTCCAGACGATGGCACGCGGATTCGCATGGCTCGACACAGGGACACACGACTCGCTCTCCGAGGCATCCACCTTGATTGAGGTCCTGGAGAAACGCCAGGGACTGAAAGTCGCATGTCTGGAAAGCATTGCATACAGGCAGGGATGGATAGATGCGGAACAGCTGAAGAAAGCGGCGGCGCCTATGCTCAAGAACGATTACGGAAAATACCTCATGTCCATCCTTAATGAGGGACCTGACACACTGAAGAAAGATCTGGAGTATTGAAATGAATCATACAATATTAGTCACAGGAGCGGACGGACAGCTCGGACGGGAAATGCAAATCGCCTCCCGCAGCAGCCGTAACAGATTCATATTCACCGACATTGCCGGAGAACACGAGAGACTCGACATCACCGACCCGCAGGCCATTGCGGACATCGTCCGCGAGAATCATGTCAATGTCATCGTGAATTGCGCCGCATATACCAATGTCGACAAGGCTGAGACCGACCCGGAAACCGCAAACCTGCTGAACAACATTGCCGCAGGCAATCTGGCTGACGCAATGAAAGCCGTAAACGGCACGCTCATACATATTTCCACGGATTACGTATTCCAGGGAGACCGGAACATCCCATGCCGGGAAGACTGGCCGACAGAGCCGCTGGGCGTGTACGGGAAAACCAAATTGGCAGGTGAAAAAAGCATTGAAGCCACAGGCTGCGCGAGCATAATCATCCGCACCGCATGGCTTTACTCCCCTTTCGGAAAGAACTTCGTGAAGACAATGCGTGACCTCACCTCCAACCGGGAAAGCCTGAAGGTAGTCTTCGACCAAGTGGGGACACCGACCTATGCAGGCGACCTGGCGGAAACAATATGCAGAATCATTGAAACCGGGCAGATGGACAAGACAGGCATCTACCACTTCAGCAACGAAGGGGTCTGCTCATGGTTCGACTTCGCAAAAGCCATCTGCGAGATGAGCGGCAATACCTGTGACATCCGGCCATGCCACAGCGATGAATTTCCGAGCCCGGTGGCAAGACCACATTTCTCGGTGCTCGACAAGACCAAAATCAAGCAGACGTTCGGAATCCGCATACCATATTGGACGGACTCATTGAAACGCTGCATCGAAGAAATTGAAAACAGCTGACACCAATGGAAAGCAAAAGAAATATACTCATTACAGGCGGTGCAGGCTTCATCGGAAGCCACGTCGTCAGGCTGTTCGTGAACAAATACCCTGATTACCATATCATCAATCTCGACAAGCTGACCTACGCCGGCAACCTCGCCAATCTCCACGACATCAAGGACAAGCCGAACTACACCTTCATCAAGGCAGACATCTGCGATTTCGAGACCGTGCTGGAAATAATCCGGAAGTACAATGTCGACGGCATCATCCACCTCGCAGCGGAAAGTCACGTAGACCGCTCGATAAAGGACCCGTTCACCTTTGCCAATACCAATGTGATCGGCACATTGTCAATGCTTCAGGCAGCAAGGATTCATTGGGAAAGCCAGGAAAAGCCTTGGGAAATCAATGGAGTGCCATGCCTCTTCTACCATATTTCCACTGATGAGGTATATGGGGCGCTGGAAATCACGGCACCGGACGGCCTGGAATCTCCTTTCTCCACGAAAGCATCCTCGGCGCATCATCATGTCTATGGAGACAAATTCTTCACCGAAGAGAACAGCTACCATCCGCATTCGCCATATTCCGCGGCGAAGGCGGCTTCGGACCATTTCGTGAGATCATTCCACGACACCTACGGCATGCCGACATTGGTTACCAACTGTTCGAACAATTACGGGCCATACCAGTTCCCGGAGAAGCTGATTCCATTGTTTATCAACAATATACGACACAGAAAGCCGCTCCCTGTCTATGGCAGGGGAGAAAATGTCCGTGACTGGCTCTTCGTGGAAGACCATGCGAGAGCGATCGACACCATCTTCCACAAAGGACAAATAGCCGACACCTATAATATAGGAGGGTTCAATGAGTGGAAAAACATTGACCTCATAAAAGTATTGGTCAATACGGTCGACAGACAGCTGGGCAGGGCGGAAGGCGAAGACCTGGATCTCATCACATTCGTCACGGACCGCAAGGGACACGATATGAGATACGCCATCGACTCAAGGAAATTGCAGAAAGAACTTGGCTGGGAGCCTTCGCTCCAGTTCGAGGAAGGCATTGAACTGACAGTAAGATGGTATCTTGAAAATCAGGAATGGCTGGACAATGTGACCAGCGGAGATTATTTGAAATACTACCAAAACATGTACGGAGCACTATAACATGAAAGTTACAAAGACAGATATAGAGGGGGTTGTGATTTTGACACCCCGGATTTTCATAGACGAGCGAGGATATTTTTTCGAGAGCTGGTCAAGACATGAATTCGAAGAAAAAATCGGCAAGATAGATTTCTGCCAGGATAATGAGAGTATGTCCACATACGGCGTGATACGCGGACTGCATTTCCAGAATCCTCCGTATGCACAGAGCAAGCTGGTGCGGTGCATAAAAGGAAGAGTTCTTGATGTCGCGGTAGATATCAGAAAAGGCTCCCCGACTTACGGAAAACATGTAGCAGTGGAACTCACGGAAGACAACCACAGGCAGATGTTTATCCCGAAAGGCTTCGCTCACGGCTTCTCGGTTCTGAGCGAAACCGCATTGTTCCAATACAAATGCGACAATTTCTATCATCCGGAGGCGGACGGCGGCATTTCATTGGAAGACGGAACATTGGGAATTGACTGGAAAATTCCGGACGAACTGAAGTTATTGAGCGAAAAAGACAAAAGACATATAAAACTGAACGAATTTGACAGTCCGTTCAGATACGATAAGTAAGCATGAAAAAATAAGTTGGTATAGATTTGTGAAGTATTTTCGAGGATAGATTTCTTTTCGAAGAAGGAGTGTACTGGACGTACACGACTGATGAGAAAAGGAATATAGACCGAAAAGACGAACAAAGATTACCAAGTTATTTTTTAAGGATTACAAAGTAATAAGGAATCATAATGGACTGGTTAACAGGATTATTTACAAATCAAACATTTATACAGGCCATACTCGTCCTCTCGCTGATTTGCGCGATCGGACTGATATGCAGCAGAATTACGATCAAGGGCGTCTCGCTCGGAATCACATTCATATTTTTCGCGGGAATCATTGCCGGCCATTTCGGATTGACGATAGATCCGCAGATGCTCGCATTGGCACAGAACTTCGGACTCATATTGTTCGTCTATGCCCTCGGTCTCCAGGTGGGCCCCAGCTTTTTCCCGTCATTGAAAAAAGGCGGCATAAAATTGAACCTTCTGGGTCTGGGAGTATTGGCACTTGGAGCGGTTATGGCGGTAATAGTCAGCATGTTGACTGACATTTCCCTGCCTACGTCCGTCGGTCTTCTCACGGGAGCGGCCACCAATACGCCTATGCTTGGTGCGGCACAACAGTCACTTCTGGAGGTCTACCCTGATGCCACTGCCACATCCAACGAGATGGCGATGGCTTGCGCCGTGGGATATCCGTTCGGCGTAATCGGCGTGATACTATGCGTAGTAATATTGAAACTGATATTCCACGAGCCTGGTTCCAATGCCAAAGAACAGCATGACAATCAGACATTTGTGTCAGAATTCCGCATCAGCAATCCGGCGATATACGGAAAAGCGATAAAAGACATCATGAAGGACGTGTCCATCAGGCTTGTCGTGTCCAGGGTATGGAAATTCAACGGGAACAATGAAGACGATGCCAATGACGGCACGGTAATCATACCGAACGGAGATACGATTCTGGAGAAAGGCGAGCATGTACTGGTCATGACCAAGGAAACGGAAACCGGCATTGCCGAGAAGCTTTTCGGAGAAACCGTCCACAAGGACTGGAACAAGAAAGACATTGACTGGAACCATCTTGACAGCACATTGGTATCGCGTCATGTGCTTGTCACCCAGCCACATATGAACGGAGCCAAACTTGGCGACCTGCACCTCAGAAATGCCTACGGCATCAATATCACCAGAGTGAACAGGGCGGGCATCGACATTCTTCCATCAAGCGGACTGCATCTCCAGATCGGTGACAAGCTTACCATCGTGGGAAAGGAAGTCGCCATCGACCGGGTGGCAGAAGTGCTTGGAAACCAGGAAAAAGAGCTGAGAAACCCTAACTTGTTTTCCATCTTCATCGGCCTCATTCTCGGTCTTCTGCTGGGAAGCATACCATTCACCATACCGGGAATGAGCATTCCGGTCAAACTCGGTATCGCAGGCGGCCCGATAATCGTAGGAATTCTAATGGGAGCCTATGGTTCACGCATGCACCTTACCACATATACTACACGAAGTGCGAACCTGATGCTCAGGCAGATGGGACTCACCATCTACCTCGCCGGACTGGGATTAAGTGCCGGCCCTGGATTCTTCGAGACGGTATTCCAGCCGGAAGGACTGCTCTGGATTCTGCTCAGTTTCCTTATGGCAATCGTCCCTGTCCTGATCATGGGATTCATCGCCACGAAATTCTGCAAGACGAGCTATGCATCAAATATCGGTATGCTCTGCGGTGCAATGGCGAACCCGATAGCGCTCAATTACGCCCTCAGTACCGTCGAGGACGATGAGCCTTCTGTAGCTTATGCAACAGTTTACCCCGTCGAGATGTTCTTGCATGTCATTACAGCTCAAATGATTATGCTGCTCTGCATCTAGAATGTCGACGGGGCGGGTATAAAGAGATCGTTGAAGTTGCGATGTTATTTCAGGAGACGTGCGCGGAGTTTGGCGAGCATGTCACGGGTCATTGACTCAAGGTCATACTCAGGCTTCCAATCCCATTCCTGACGTGCGCAAGAGTCGTCCATGCTGTCAGGCCAGCTGTCTGCGATGCTCTGCTTCAGCGGATCAGGCTGATATTCCATTTCGAAACCCGGAACCTCACGGCGGATTGCCTCATAAATGGTCTCCGGAGCGAAGCTCATTGACGCGATATTGAACGCATTACGATGAATAAGTCTTGACGGATCAGCCTCCATAAGTTTGATGGAGCCGTTGAGTGCGTCAGGCATATACATCATATCCATCAATGTACCAGGCTTCAGAGGGCAGACGAATTTCTCGCCACGGACAGCAGCATAGTAAATATCCACTGCATAGTCGGTAGTTCCGCCGCCCGGAAGGGTAACATTGGAAATAAGGCCAGGGAAACGTACCGCACGGGTATCCACGCCATATTTGGTGAAATAATAGTCACTGAGAATCTCGGTGGTAACCTTGGTCACGCCGTACATCGTACGAGGACGCTGGATAGTGTCCTGAGGAGTTCCGACATGCGGAGTGCTGAGACCGAAAGAACCGATGGAACTAGGTGTGAACACTGCACATCCGTTCTCTCTGGCAACTTCGAGAACATTCCACAAACCGTCAATACCGATTTTCCATGCCAGCTTCGGCTTGGACTCGGCAACAACGGAAAGGAGAGCCGCAAGATTGTAAATCGTGTCAATGCGGTACTTCTTCACTGCGGCGGCAATCATCTCGCCATCAGTAACGTCCACGACTTCAGACGGACCTGACTCCTTGAGTTCACCCTTAGGCTCGCTTCCATGAATGTAACCTGCTACGACATGGTCATTTCCATATCTTTTACGCAATTCCATAGTGAGCTCGGAACCTATCTGTCCAGTCGCTCCAATTATGAGAATGTTCTTCATATCGGTACTTTAACTTATTGTTTTAATAAATTTGTTCACAAAAATAATTAGATTTTCATGATTTCCGAAGAAAATCATAACAAATCATTAAAACTTTTTAATATACTTTGATTTTATGTGATTTCTGCGTAATTTTATGACACAAATGAAACACAAAACGTTTATATATGTACGGAAAAATGAAAGAGCATCTCAGCAAGACTCTCGCTGAGATCCGCGAGGCGGGCCTCTACAAGGAGGAGCGCCTTATCGAGAGTTCCCAGTCAGCCTCCATCCAGGTAGCCGGTAAAGAGGTACTGAATTTCTGCGCCAACAACTATCTCGGACTAGCCAACGACCCGAGACTGGTCAATGCTTCAGCGGCAATGATGGCGAAACGTGGATTCGGCATGGCATCTGTACGTTTCATCTGCGGAACACAGGACATCCACAAACAGCTTGAGAATGCCATCAGCGAGTATTTCCATACAGAAGACACCATACTCTATGCTGCCTGCTTCGATGCGAACGGCGGTGTTTTCGAACCTCTACTGACTGATGAAGATGCCATCATTTCTGATACATTGAACCACGCATCCATCATCGACGGCGTACGTCTCTGCAAAGCCAAGAGATACCGCTATGCAAACGCTGACATGGCTGATCTTGAGCGTTGTCTGCAGGAGGCCCAGGCGCAGAGATTCAGAATCATTGTAACTGACGGCGTATTCTCCATGGACGGCAACGTGGCTCCTGTCGACAAGATCTGCGAGCTGGCAGAGAAATATGATGCCCTCGTGATGGTAGACGAATCACATTCAGCCGGTGTCGTAGGTGCTACAGGCCACGGAGTAAGCGAACTCACCAACACATACGGAAAGGTTGACATCTATACCGGAACGTTAGGAAAGGCATTCGGCGGAGCAATGGGCGGATTCACCACAGGCCGCAAGGAAATCATCGACCTCCTCAGACAGAGAAGCCGTCCTTACCTGTTCTCCAACTCATTGGCACCATGTATCATAGGCGCCAGCCTCGAAGTGTTCCGCATCCTGAAGGAAAGCAATGAACTTCACGACAAGCTCGTAGAGAACGTCAACTACTTCAGGGACAAGATGATGGCTGCCGGATTCGACATCAAGCCTACGCAGAGTGCAATCTGCGCCGTGATGCTCTATGACGCCAAGCTTTCACAGGTTTTCGCAGCGAAGATGCAGGAGGAAGGCATCTATGTAACAGGTTTCTACTACCCTGTCGTACCTAAGGATCAGGCAAGAATCCGTGTACAGATTTCAGCTGCACATGAAAAGAGCCAGCTCGACAAGTGTATCGCCGCATTCATCAAGGTAGGCAAAGAACTCGGCGTACTCAAATAGCCGATACCGGACATACATTCATACGGGAACTGTCCAAAACCATGGGCGGTTCCCTTTTCTTTTGGATATTTTTCCTATCTTTGTGACAAGAACTTCAACAGATGGACAATGCTGTTTTGTGCGTAAAACAGCGCATGAATTTATTGAAACAAGATGTCAGACAACAATATATTCGAAAACAAGATTCTGGTCCTGGACGGGGCGATGGGTACAATGATTCAGCGATACGGGCTGGAAGAAATTGATTTTCACGACAATGGCGTGAAAAAAGACTATCCGGAAACAAATGCGGACACCGCGGAAGCACTGGAACTTCTGAGACAGAGCAGCCGCGAACTGAAGGGCAACAATGAGTGCCTTAACCTGACGCACCCGGAAATCATCGAAGAAATCCATCGGGAATACATAGCTGCCGGAGCAGACATCATCGAATGCAACACATTCAGTGCCAACCGCATATCACAGAAAGAATATGGAACGGAAGCATTGTCCTACATCATGGCGCGCGAAGGTGCGGCCATCGCGAGAAGGGCTGCGGACAGCGCCGGTGGACGACGGATTCATGTGGCTGCCAGCATTGGCCCGACATCGAAATCATTGAGCCTGGCTCCGGACATCAATCACCCCGACATGCGCCCGTACAGTTTCACCGACATGGTCGAGGCTTACGGCGAGCAGATACGCGGAGTCATTGACGGCGGTGCCGACATCATCCAGATAGAAACCTGCTTCGACGCATTGAACACGAAAGCGGCATTGTACGCATTGGAAAAGATTTCGCCTGACGGAAGTTTCCCCGCAATCGTCTCAGTATCAGTCAATGACAAAAGCGGCAGGACATTGACAGGACAGACCGTAAAGGCGTTCTACACTTCAGTAAGCCACTACCCTCTCCTGGCCTTCGGACTCAACTGCTCACTTGGAGCGGAGGACCTGATGCCTCTCGTAAAGGAGGTATCGGAGTTTGCGGGATGCGCCGTCATCTGCTATCCCAATGCCGGACTGCCTAATGAAATGGGCGGTTATGACGAGACTCCGGAGGAAATGGCGCTGCAAGTCAGGAAGATGGCAGAGGCCGGAATCATCAATATCATCGGAGGCTGCTGCGGAACCACGCCGGCACACATTGCCGCCATAAGCGAAGCTGTAAAAGATATCAGGCCACGAAAGACTGACGCCGGCACCGGCATTGACAATACATTGACAGTGAGCGGATTGGAACCGGTAAGCATTGACCTGAAAAACAGCAATTTCACGAACATCGGAGAGCGCACGAACGTGGCAGGCTCCCGCAAATTCGCGAAACTCATCGCGGCCGGGGACTACGAGACCGGACTGCAGATTGCGGCCGACCAGATAGAAAACGGCGCGAGCATCATTGACATAAATATGGATGACGCCATGCTGGACAGCCGTTCCTGCATGGAGAAATTCGTGAGATATATTTCCAACGACCCGGCTGTGGCGAAAGCGGCATTGATGATAGACTCATCGCATTGGGAAACCATTGTAGCCGGTCTGCAAAACGCTCAAGGAAAGTGCATTGTGAACTCCATCAGCCTTAAGGAAGGTGAAGAGGCTTTCCTGAAAAAGGCGGCGGAAATCCATGCGATGGGAGCGGCAATGGTGGTGATGGCATTCGACGAAACCGGCCAGGCCACCACGTTCAGCAGGAAGATAGAGATTTGCGAGAGAGCATATAAACTGCTGACAATCAAGCTGAACATCCCGCCGCATGACATTATTTTCGATGTCAATGTCCTTTCCGTAGGAACAGGAATCGAGGAGCACGCCAAATACGGCATTGACTTCATCGAAGCCGTCAGATGGATAAAGCAGAACCTGCCTGGAGCATATACTTCCGGCGGTATTTCGAACCTGTCTTTCGCATTCCGAGGGAACAACACCGTCCGCGAGGCGATGCATTCGATTTTCCTCTATCACGCTGTCAATGCGGGACTTGACATGGGAATCGTGAATCCGGGAATGCTGCAAGTGTACGATGACATTGAACCTGATCTGCTGAAGAAGGCAGAGGACGTGATCCTGAACAGGGATGCGGATGCGACCGAGAGGCTAATCGCGAAGGCGCAGGAGATAATGGCAGCGAAAGAGGCCGCGAAAAACGGTGGCACGATCACAAATTCCGCACAGGAAAACATTGACAGCCAGAACAGTACGCCGGAAGAGCGGCTTAAAGAATGTCTCGTAAAGGGACGAGGCGCCGGACTGGAGGCGGACGTGCTGGAGTGTTACCATAAATACGGTTCTGCGGTGAAAGTCATCGAAGGACCGCTGATGGCGGGAATGGAGCGCGTCGGTGAGCTCTTCGGCGACGGCAAAATGTTCCTCCCGCAAGTCGTGAAGTCCGCCAAAATCATGAAGGACGCGGTCGCGGTTCTCGAACCGTACATGACCGGCGAGGGCAATGATTCCGGCACAAGACCTGTCATCATCAATGCTACCGTCAAGGGAGATGTCCATGACATAGGAAAGAACATTACGGGCATTGTCCTGAGCTGCAATGGTTTCGAAGTCATTGACCTGGGCGTGATGGTGGACAAGGAGAGGATTCTGGATGAGGCGCAGAAGCACAATGCCGCAATCATCGGGGCGAGCGGGCTGATTACGCCGTCGCTCTACCAGATGGAGGAATTGTGCCGGGAAATGACCCGGCGCGGCATGGACACCCCGCTGTTCATCGGCGGCGCGACCACATCCGCATTGCACACTGCCGTCAAGCTGGCCCCTCTGTATCAGCATGTTTTCTATGCGCAGGACGCGTCTTCAAGCGCGGTTATGGCGAAACGATGCATGATGGACAGGGAAAAATTCGAGGCAGCAGAGCACGAGGCGCAGAAAAAGCAGCAGGCCATGTATGAAAGTATGATGGCGAAACGTACGATGCAGGAAAGCGATGTGCCGGAAGCGGCATTCTCCGAAAACTCGTATCTCACACCTGAAGAATATTCGTTCTGCGACATTCCGGCCATGGAACTCTCCATAGATGAAATACTTCCCTACTTCGACTGGAGAATGTTCCTGGCGATTTGGGGCATAAAATACGGCGGGGACCTGCCGGACGATCCGATAATAGAGAAAACCGTAAAAGACGGCAAGGCGGTGCTGGAGAGATTCAAGACAAGGCATGAGGTAATCATCAGATTGTCAGAGAGAATCATGAATGCACGACGCGAGGGCAACGACATTGTCATAAGCGGTGAAAGCACGAGATTCCCGATGCTGCGCCAGGAGAATATCGATGCGCATGGAGGAAGCAGATTGTCTCTTGCGGATTTCGTTCCATCCGGTCATGACGGACCGATGGGCACATTTACCATAAGCGTGGTCACGAATCATGGCCCTGCATGCACCTGCGGCTGCCAGGCTGGACTGCCGGACTTTTTCGCAAGAAGGGTTTATGGAAGAGCCTCTGGAGAAGACATTACCCCCCAACTGCCGGAAACGGCCACGAAAGATTATAACAGCATGATGGACAGGGCCGTAAGGGTAACATTGGCGGAAGCCGCATCGCTTTGGCTGGATGATTTCCTGAAGAAACGGATGCATTGCGGCAGCGGAAGGAATGTGCGGATCGTCAAGCCGGCAGCCGGTTATGCAAGCTGTCCGGACCATACATTGAAGAAAGATATACTGGACATCTTGCCGGAAAGCGGAAAGCTGGGCATCCGGCTTACGGAGAGCTTCGCAATGATTCCGGACGCATCCATCTGCGGTTTCATATTTTTCCACCCGGATGCGACATATCCGGAAATCCGCCATATCAGCAAGGAACAGTTCGATGATTATGCTTCAAGGCGCGGCATGACAGAGCAGCAGGCTCGGCAGTTCCTGGGACACCTTCTTTAATTCATAGACAAAGACGTAATACAATGAAAATCACAGAGATACTTAACGAAAGCAAGAAACCTTTCCCTTCGATAGAAATCGTTCCGCCACTTAACGGCATGAGCAAGGACGAACTTCTCGGAACCATCCGCAGTTTCATGGAATTCGCTCCGAAATATATCAACGTAACCTGCCACAGGGACGAATACGCCTTCAGAAAAGAGGCCAACGGCACATATTCCCGCCATCTGGTGAGAAACCGCATCAGCGAAGTAGCCGTCTGCGCTGCCATCATATCGGAATTCGATGTCAATGTCGTTCCGCATGTAATCTGCGGCGGGGCATCTGCCGAGGAACTGGAAAGCGATCTTTACAACTATAGATTCCTGGGAATCAGCAACATAATGGCTCTCCGCGGAGATTCCATAACCGGCGAAAAGAGATTCATTCCGCATCCGGAAGGTTACGCCCACGCCAATGAACTGGTCGAGGCCATCAGGCGTTTCGATGAGCAAACAGGTGAATCATTCTGTATAGGTGTCGGCGGTTATCCGGAAAAGCATTTCGAGTGCGCCAACATTGAAACGGACATTGAAAATCTGAAGCGCAAGGTCGATGCGGGCGCGGATTACATTATTACACAGATGTTTTTCGACAACAAGGTTTTCTACCGTTTCGTCGACCTGTGCAGGAAAGCCGGTATCAATGTCCCGATCATTCCGGGCCTGAAACCGCTTTCTACAGCCCGCCAGGTGGCTCTTCTGCCTCAGTCTTTTTCTTTGGATATTCCGAAAGAACTTACCGAAGCTATCGCCCAAGCCGGAGACGACAAAGAAGAAGTCTACAGCATCGGAACCCAATGGTGCACTGCCCAGTGCAAGGATCTCCTCGCCCACGGAGTTCCGGCCGTACATTTCTACACCATGGGCAAGCCGCGCAACATCACCGAGATAATGCGCGAGTGCTTCTAGGCGGAAAGAAGACGGCGCAAATATTAATGAGTGTCCATAAACATAAGAGTATCAGAAAGGAAGCTCAGGACCGTAATGCACTTCTGGTTCACTAAGGACTCGAATGTCACTATCCTGAAATAATTTGGCCTGCCCCTCTAATCTCTTCAAGAGTTCACCACGTCGTTCGATACAATCCAATTCCTCGCGACGGGCTTTGCTCATCTCGAGATATTTCACCTCCTGGTCTATGCCAAGAAAACGCCGACCTAGGAGATTAGCGGCGATACCGGTAGTGCTACTTCCGGTAAACGGATCAAGAATCCAAGCTCCAGGTTTCGTAGATGCCTGAATAATTCGGGATAGTACGCAAAGTGGCTTCTGGGTTGGATGCTTACCGCAAGATTTCTCCCAGGGGGCAATGGCAGGTAACGTCCAAACATCACGCATCTGGGTGCCGCCATTGATTTCCTTCATCAGTTCATAGTTGTAGTAATGAGCCACCTTCAGTTCCTTACGAGCCCAAAGTATATATTCCGCCGAATAGGTGAAGTATCTACAAGAAAGATTGGGTGGAGGATTAGTCTTCACCCAGGTGATGCAATTCAGAATCTTGAAGTTCAGTTCCGAAAGACAACGAGCGACAGAGAAGATATTGTGATACGTTCCACTAACCCAGATAGTGCCGTCTGATTTCAGATGTTCACGGCAGGCTGCCAGCCATGTTTTATCAAACTTGTAGTCCTCTTCAAATCCATGGGACTTATCCCACTTGCCTTTATTCACAGAAACCGGAACACCACTTTGTATACTGATTCCACCATTAGAGAGATGATATGGAGGATCTGCGAAAATCATATCGAACTTGAAATCGAAGGAATCCAGAAGTTCGATACAATCTCCCTGTAAGAGTGTGAAGTTTTTATCCGGTGATTTGTAGTATGCGGTAGGCATATCTTATGACATTTTCTTAACTTCTTCAACAAAAAACGGGAGGGTAGTGAGGTTGTAAACGCGAGGAATAATACCATAGGCTTCCTCTAGTTTATTCTTAGCGCTAAGCCAACCCTGACCATCTGTTATCCATACAAATTCGTATTTCTTATTGGCGTTGATTTTAGGAGCAATATCTGAATACGCTCGTGCGACTTCATTAGGTTTAGAGCCTCCTTCATTGTAAAAATTAGTTTCTATCAAGAAAATCTTGTCTTTTTTTCTTATTACAAAGTCGAATCGCTTAAGATCTTTTCCGAGCCCCGTTAAATCATTAAAGGATGTACTATTAACCTCTTCTTCATAAGCAACGCCTGCTTCATCAAACACTTTTGCAACAGCTTCAGCCATGAGTTTTCCTGAACGATTCTTTCGTGCATTTGTATCAAGACCTACCTCGACGCCGAAAACATAATCAACAAGGTTAGTAATCTTCTTCGAACTGAACACTTCCCCTAATCCTGTTCCATCAATGTAAGCACAAATACTTTCAACATCGTTGAAATAGCTCTCTAAAAGTACTGGCTGCTGCTTTTCGTTCAGGACTAATCTCTTGTCCTTCTTTCTTACCGCCACAAGAACGTCTAATACTTCAAAAGCCTTTGGATTTTCGTTATAGATCAATTCAACCGCTGCTCGTAAGTTGTCCTTACCAAGAAGAAAATTAAGCTGATCAGTTTTACTGCAATATTTGCAACGTTTGAATATGCCTTTGAAAAATCAGTAAAGAAGCCAAGAGTTGCATTTGTTTCCTTTAGCTGGGATAGGAACACATCAAATTTTACCATAATGTTAAGCGTTAACTACATTAGAAATCATCAATTCGGAAACAGCGCCACGACCAGAAGCATCAGAATTAATCATTCTGACAGCGGCTACTCTCTTGATGATGAACTGATTGTATATGGTATCGAAGAAGTTTTCTTTCGGATTCACATACTTAGGGTCGGAATTACTGGCAATGAACATGGCTTTATCCTTGCTAATGCGGTCGCAGAAATCGCGGAGACGAATCTGCTCATCATCATTGAACCCTCCTTTCGCATAAGACGTGAAGGAAGAAGTCTCAGTGATTGGCTTGTAAGGAGGATCAAAATAGAACAGCGTGTCTGGACCAGCGTAGCATTCAGTCTCAGCGAAATCACCACTAAGGATCTCCACCTTCTGAAGAATCGTTGAGCAAGCACGCAAATTGTCTACATCGCATATACGAGGATTAGTGTATTTCCCATGGGGAACATTGAAAGCTCCTTTGGAATTAACCCTGTAAAGACCATTGAAGCAAGTCCTATTGAGAAATATGAAGAGCGCTGCCGTTTCAATCGGATCAGTCTTCTTCGTGTTGAAACGAGTTCTCTTCTCCAAGAAATACACCTTGCGGTCTTCTGCACCCAGGTGGATATACTCGTCTTGAATGCGAGCAAGTTCCGCTACCAATCCTTCGACATTCTCCTTGATAACGCGATAGGTACAGATGAGTTCCTGATTGATGTCGTTGATGACAGCTCTCTCAATATTGGGGTACTCCTGAAGAATCCAAAACATAACGGCGCCACCACCGACAAAGGGCTCAACATACGTTACATGCTGACGGGATGCAAAATCGCGGGGAAGCGATTTGCGAATCTCATCCAGCAATTGTGTCTTCCCTCCAACCCATTTGATGAATGGTCGAGCTTGTGTGTATTCCTCAAAAATCCTCATACCAACTTTATATTTTTACAAAGTTATAAAAAGTATGGATCAGAAAAAAATGCGCGAGTGCTTCTAGGCGGACAGAACCTCATTGGCGCGATCCAGGGCGACATTGATGTTCGGACAGATGTTCTTCTCGCCGAGAAGGTGGTAGAAGCCTGCTTTCTGGAGTGCGGCGTGAACCTTGGGATTGACACCTGAAAGGACGACAGTAATATTGTTCTTCTGACTCATCTCGCAGAGGTTCGAAAGGTTATGGATTCCGGTCGAATCGATGAACGGCACCTTGCGCATACGGATGATACGCACCTTGGAACGGTCACGGAACTCGGACATCAGCTCCTCGAACTGGGTAGCTACACCGAAGAAATACGGACCATTGATTTCATAAACCTCCACGCCCTTAGGGATAGTCAGGCCTTCGTCATACGTATGGATGCCAGACTCGTCCTGCACCTTGATTTCATTCTTGACAGCTGAGATTTCCGTAGTCTCCATGACACGGCGCATGAAGAGCACACATGCCAGCATCAGACCTACGGCAATAGCCACCGTCAGGTCGAAAATCACTGTCAGGAAGAAAGTTATTAGCAATACCGTGACATCCGATTTCGGGTTTTTCAGCAATGCCCTGAATGTTCTCCAGCCGCTCATGTTATATGAAACGACCACCAGCACGCCGGCGAGGCAAGCCATAGGGATATATTGCGCCAAAGGCATGAGGAACAGCAAGATAAGCAGCAAGACACCAGCGTGGATCATACCGGCTACAGGCGTACGGCCGCCATTGTTGATATTGGTCATGGTACGCGCAATGGCTCCCGTCGCAGGAATACCGCCGAAAATCGGGGCAACCATATTGGCGACACCCAGCGCAATCAATTCCGTGTTGGAATTATGGTGGTCGCTGATCATACCGTCAGCCACAGTCGCGGAAAGAAGCGACTCGATGGCTCCGAGGGCCGCAATGGTCACGGCAATCGGGAAAAGGTTCTTCACCGCCTCCCAATCCAGCGCCGGCATCTCCGCCTTCGGCAATTGCGATGCAATCGTGAATCTGTCCCCGATAGTGTCAATGCCTTCTATACCGAGACATGTTTTAAGTGCGTAAACACCTGCTGTAACGAGGATTATGGCCACAAGAGACCCCGGAATCCTGCGGGAGAATTTCGGGACAAGCATGATAATCAGCACGCTGAGGATGCTCACGCCTGCATCCCACCAGTTTATCGTGTCCAGATGCCTGAAATACAGCATCCATTTGCCGATGAAGTCACCCGGAACGGTTTCTTCGCCGAAGCTGAGGCCGAACACATCCGCCATCTGCGTCGTGAAAATCGTCACGGCAATACCGCTGGTAAATCCTACTACCACTGGATAAGGAATGAACTTGATGACAGTTCCGAGCTTGAATACGCCGAGCAGAATCAGCAGCACGCCGGCAATGATGGTCGCAACCGTAAGTCCGCCGATGCCATACTGCTGGATCACGCCATAGACAATGACGATGAATGCTCCGGTAGGGCCGCCGATCTGAACCTTGCTTCCTCCCAGGAATGAGACAATGAATCCGGCAATGATTGCAGTCACGATACCCTTCTCCGGAGACACGCCGGAGGCAATGGCGAATGCAATCGCCAGCGGAAGCGCCACGATACCGACAATGGTTCCCGCCATAAGGTCTGACATAAACGTGGCCTTGCTGTAATTTCGGATGCAAGAGAAAAATTTCGGATGGAAGTCAAGCTTGGTCTTCATAAAATTTACCTTTAACATAGAAACCCTAAATTCCGCAGACCTATAGCCTGCCAAATCAACTATATAAGCGAATTTTGAATCGGCGAAGATACAACTTTAATCCGACAACATCAATTCTTTCGGGGGACTATTCTCCTTTCTCAACATTTTTAACCGCGTGCGAAAGGCTGTTCTGGATATCGACAGCATCTACCTGACCCGGGAGGATCTGGATAAGATTATGGCGGCAGACTGAGATGTAGTCCGGGATGCACGTGGTCACTTCGGCATCTTTTGCAGTGCTTTCCGCCAGGTAGTTCCGCAGGGCGCCAGTATTCCAGCCGCAGCCTAAGAAGAGCCCACTGAAGTAAATTCCAATTTACCGGTATAGTATAGGTCCCGACGATCTTTAAGAATTGCCAGGGCTTGTTCGATTGTATCGTAGAGTGATTCTCAGTCGTTCTCGTCCAATTGGAAGATGGATTCAACCGGTTTGCCAAAATGGCGGGCAATCTTCAAGGCCAATACGGCAGAAGGGAGGTAACGCCCGGATTCAATGGAAATAATGGTGTTGCGGCTTACGCCTACTGCATCGGCCAACTGCAGTTGGGTGATGTCCAGGATGGCCCTTTCTACGCGGACTGTGTTTTTCATAGAGCCTGTTCCTTTTTGGATTGACGGAGAAGTACGCGGAAGATCAGATAGTACAGGCCTGAGCCCGCTATAGGCAATATAATTAGGAACAGCTCGCTCAAATAGAGACTCAGGGTTCCGTCATTATTCATGAACAAATCGAGCAAATGAAATTCCAGCGCAAGGCTCAGGAGCAGGAAAACTACGAAAAACACATAACCGGTTAGCCCCAGGGCCTTCAGCCGCAGGCCGGAGATCATTTCGTCTTCAACTCTCTCCTTGGAGAGGGTAATAAAGAACAGTGATGCAATAAGAATGAGGTGGGATGATTTTGCCAGATACCAAACCACATCAATACTATGTGTGGCATATAAGACGATAATCTTGGCTACTACAATGAGAACAGCCAGGAGAAGAAGCCACCAGCCAATCTTCTGGCAGGAGTGAGGCATAAGGATACTTTTGCTATTCATGACGATTACTTGAATTGTGTTCCGATTGCAAAGTTAAGTATATTTTTCATAATGCAAAATATACTTTGCATATTTCTTTGTTTTCTTCCTAATTCAATATCTTCTGTCCATCTGCCTGAAGACAGTCTATGACTTGGAGAGATACAGCAGTATGCCATCGCCGTGGAGATTGACGATAGCGGGCAAGTAAAAAGCGGGGCCCGGCAGACAGAACAAGGCCGCTCGTGCGTGAAATTGACCACCCCCTGGCCGTGAAAAACGTGTTATAAGACTTCCGTCGGGACGCGGCCACGGGCTGAAATATAACTCGTTGATAATCAGAGTGCTTTTTAATGATGGCGTGGAAACGTAGCCAAAATAAGGCTGCGTTTCCACGCTGCGTTTTATAACTCACTGAAAATCAATGTCTCCACAAACCGAGCGTGGCCGCGTCCCGCCCGCCTGCCACGTCTACCAGTCCGCAGGCTACGCCAGCAGTTTCTTTGTACCTCGGACGTGCTATGAAATGCAAATCAACCGGGATTTTACGTTGAGCCCGATTTTACGTTGAGCCCAAGTTCAGTATCAATTTTATATAATAAATGCCCCTGGAGTAACTCCAGAGGCATTTTTTGGAGGTGCCTAGCGGAATCGAACCGCTGTAGCAGGTTTTGCAGACCTGTGCCTAACCGCTCGGCCAAAGCACCATCGTTTGGGAATGCAAAAGTAGGCATTATTTTTTATAATCCAAAATTTTCCGGCAATAAAATCGCTACAATGCCTATTTTTTATGTTTTCCTATAGTTCCGACGCAATACGGACCGACACTCGCAACAGGTCCGGAGCTATATAAAAGATCCCTTAACTGAGGATTAGCCTCCAAGCACTTATACGTGGTAATCAGCGACATAGGACGGGTATTGGCCGTATCCGAAGCGGTTTTCATGAACGCTTCCACATCCTTGCCATAGTCCTTTATCTGTCTTCCCACATAGACATCAATATTTTCAGGTCTGTGCAGGCACAATGTCACCACATCCGTTCCCGTCGGCACTTCCTTGCAGATTTCCCTGTAACCGAAATACGGATTCACTTTGGCAAGCACTCCTGATGCGGCATAAACCGCCAGCAGCAATGACGACCCCACCAGAAATACAGGCAGATTCCAAACCTTTCTGCGCACAAGGAACCACAATGCCAACAAATTTCCCGCTGTCAGCAGAACGGCGGCGATTTTTACAGGCGGATCGAAAGCAAACGGATATTCCTTCCAGGTCGCATCCAGCGGTTCGACATTGATGACGCCGAACAGTACAAGGCAGGCGACAATTCCGACCAGTGCGAATATGGCTGCAGGAATCCCGATGGCCCATGCTGCCCAGCGCCTGCATCCGCATCGGTTGACCGCCATCGGAAACAGATACACGATGAAAGGGAACATCGGAACCAGATAAACCGGAAGTTTGGAACTGAAGGAAGAAAGCATCACGAAAGTAGACGCGATCACGCAAAGGAAAAGCATCTCCTTGTCAGATTTCACAGCCTCGGCAGAAATGGAACCGGCTTCCGCATTCTTCCTGCGAGGCCAGGCCGACAACATGAGCGAGCCTATCAGCAGCAATGTATAAGGCGCTATGCACCAAAGAATTGCGACAGCATAGAACCAGAACGGCTTGCTATGCGTGAAAGCATTGACAGCTCTTCCTACGGTCTGCTTGAACAGGAGATTGTCCAGATAGCTGACTCCCCCGTCGAGAAAGACACCGATAAACCAAACCGCGCAGAGACCGGCAATCACGCCCCAGGTTTTCCAGCCGAGATACCTTCCGATGTCACGCGGTTTCCGCTTCAACAGCAGGAAAACAGCTATGGAAACCGGCGGAACCAGCAGTCCTACAGGACCTTTCGTAAACAATGCCAGGAAAATCCAAATCGGAAGAAGCCAGCTGCACTTACGGTAAACCACGGAATCTTCACCCTCCGGTTCGCCGTCGAGCCGTAGCTCGTACATTCTCCAAAATGTAAACAGCGCCAGTACAATGAACATGCACATCAGCATATCCATACGCAACACGACCGCCGTTCCAAGGAACATCACACTGGTAATCAGCATCATAGCCATAGCCATACGGTCGGACGAAGACACATCGGACATCACCCACTTGTCCATCAGCCACACGATTATGAAGGCCGGTATCAATGAGAATATGCTCAATGCCAATACGCTATGCTGTCCGAAAAAGAGTTTGCACAATGCCACAATCCACAGATATAGAGGCGGTTTGTCCGCATATGGCAGACCATGGTTGTAGAACGCAAATATATTGCCGTTGGCTATCGCTTCATCGGCAATGCTGAGATACCTCAGTTCATTGGAAGGCGTGAAATCCCTCATCAACATTGCAGGAAGCAGACAGATGAAGGTGAACAGGAACACCGCCATCAGCGGATGCCTGGTCAAAAAATTAGTTTTCAGGTTCGATGGCATTGGTCTTCCTTTCTTTAAATCCTATGACTAGATTCCTGATATAAGCCACGAAACCGAATGACTGGCCGAGAATCAGTACCGGGTCCAGTCGGAAGATTCCATATGCGATAATCACGCCGGAACCGAACAAGCTGATGGCCCAGAAGCCCATCGGCAGTGTGGATTGATGCTTATATCTGGAGTAAATGTATTGATATACAAATCTTAACGTGAAAATCACCTGTCCCGCGGAACCGAAAATGACCAGTCCCAACGGAATATCCTCATTCCGGAAGAAATTCTGGAAATAGACCTGTGCATTCTGGAGCATCAGGAGCACCGCCATTACCGGTGTCGCCAGAAGGACGGATTGCAAAATGAGCCCCAGACGCTTCCACACCCCCTTCGCATTGAGATTCCACAGATATATATAATAGGATATCAGCTGGCCGAGTACGATGGAGAAGTCATCACGGAGCAGACCGTAAATGAAAAACAGGTATGAGCCGATGACGCTGAGCACCCAATACGCAGACGGCGAAACCACCTTTTTCGCTTTCTCGGACTTCCACCATTGGAACAATGTCCTGAGCGAGAAGAATATCTGCGCGGTGAAGCCGAGTGTCAATATCACCGCCTTAGGCAAATCGTGAATGTCTACCATCGCGCGCTATTCTACGTTGTTCTCCCCTACCTTGTAATTTATATAGCGCGGACGCATCCACCTATATGCGAAACAATCGGCAAACGGGCCCCAGAGACGGTTCCACAGATGATATTTGGACTTGCCTGCCACCCTCGGGAAATGCCTTACAGGCACCTGCCCGTATGAACAGCCGTCCTGAAGCAACACAAGCGCAGGCAGGAAACGGTGCATTCCCTTGAACATCGGTATACGTTTGGCTACATCGGTATGAAGAACCTTGAGCGGGCAACCCGTATCGGTGGCCCCGTCATGGGTCATCATTTTCCTGAAGCCATTGGCAATCTTGGACTGTATCCTCTTGAAGAAGGTATCCTTACGGTTAGCGCGGATGCCTATCATCATGCTCTTTTCCTCAATGCCTTCCAGCAGAAGATTGAAATCCTCCGGTGTAGTCTGCAAATCGGCATCCATATAACCCACGAAATCAGAGCATGCGTAGTCGAAACCGGCTTTGATGGCTGCGCTCAATCCGGCATTCTTCACGAAACTTATATAATACAGGTCATTGCTGCGTGAGCAGACTTCCTGAATGCGGTCCAGGCTGCCGTCAGATGAGCCATCATTGACAAAAAGCGCACACGTCTTGTAGCGGCTTTTCGGAATGAATTCATTCAGAGCTTTTTCCAATGCGTATATATTGTCAGTTTCATTGTACACAGGCACGATAATCGTGAATCTGTACTCTCCCGTCTTGTTCATACTGATTAAACTTCTTAAATCCGGACAAATTTAATAAAATTAGCCTGAATTAAATTAAATCAGGAGTCATTTTGAGTATCTTTGCATATTAAAATGCGTATTACATGGCAGAAAATATGGTCTGGGACCCATTGAGACGAAAAAATGTTCCGCTGACGCCCGAAGAAAGGGTACGCCAATGGTTCATCACCGTCCTGAAAGACAGGATGCAGGTTCCGCTTCACATGATGATGAGCGAAGTCGGGATGAAATTCGGTGAAGGCGCATTGAAAAAAGAATTCCGGGCGGACATCGTGGTATATGACCGCCGGCCCGGACCGATGATGATAGTGGAATGCAAACGCCCTGACGTGGAACTCACGAAAGAAGTCCTGGAACAGGCATTGAGATACGATATGGTGCTGGACGTCAAATATTTGGCATTGACGAACGGCAACCGGACGATATTTTGCGAGAGGATGGAAGACGGCAGCATCAGCTTTTTGAAGGAAGCACCGACATATATGCAGATGCTGGGACTGGAGTAACGCGGGACGTAAAATTTAAGAATAACATGACCCTGACAAAAGGATATTTGGAGAACCCCGTATTCGGGATAGTTTCGGAAGTGGCGGAGAGCATTGGCGTAAGAGCCTTTGTGATAGGCGGTTTCGTAAGAGACTGCTTCCTGGGAAGGAAAACCGATGACATCGACATTGTGGTGGAGGGCAGCGGCATCGCACTCGCCACGGCAGTCGCAGATTACATAAAGGCCAAGGAGCACCACGGCTGCCGCGTTTCCGTTTTCAAGAATTTCGGCACGGCAATGCTGAAGTACCATGGAACAGAGGTAGAATTCGTAGGCGCGAGGAAGGAATCCTACCACCGCGAGTCCAGAAAACCGATTGTGGAAGACGGGACACTGGAGGACGACCAGAAGCGTAGGGACTTCACTATCAATGCAATGGCATTCAGCCTGCAGAAAGAGGACTTCGGCGCATTGGTAGACCCGTTCGGCGGCATCAGGGACCTGGCTGCCGGCATCATCCGCACGCCTCTGGAGCCGGACACCACATACAGCGACGACCCGCTTCGAATGCTCAGGGCAATCCGCTTCGCGACCAAGCTCAGCACTACGGAAGTGGAATTCAAGATCGTCCAGGAGTCGCTCGACGCAATGCGGAGGATGAAGGACAGGATGTCAATACTTTCCAAGGAGCGTATCGCCGAAGAACTGAACAAGATGCTTCTATGCCCAAGACCGTCAATGGCTTTCAAGCTTATGGACGAAACCGGACTTCTGGAATACGTATTGCCCCAGTTGGAAAAACTCAAGGGCGTGGAAACCGTAGACGGACGCGGCCACAAGGATAATTTCTCGCATACTCTCCAGGTAGTGGACAACGTGGCTAGAGATGAAGCCGCCGGCATTGCCGCAGGCTCTCTCATGGATTATACTCCGGTGGAAAACGGGGACGGATTCACGGAATCGGTGAGGATGGCGCCTTGCCTCTGGCTGAGATGGGCGGCATTGCTGCACGATATCGGCAAGCCGGTAAGCAAGCGCTACGACCCTAATGTCGGGTGGACTTTCCATGGGCACGAGACGATCGGTTCGAGGATGGTGCCGAAGATTTTCCAGCAGTTGAAAATGCCTCTTAACGAGAAAATGAAATACGTCCAGAAGCTGGTCGCCCTGCATCACAGGCCTGTAGCACTTGTAGATGAAGAGGTTACGGATTCCGCAGTAAGAAGGCTGCTGTTCGATGCGGGCAATGAAATTCAGGACCTCATGCTTCTGTGCAATGCAGACATAACATCCAAGAACCCGGCTAAAGTCGAGCGGATCAAGAAGAATTTCGAGTTGGTGCGTGAAAAACTTGTGGAAGTAGAGGCGAAGGACCAGATAAGGAATTTCAAGAATCCGATTACCGGCGAATATGTGATGGATGTCTACAATATCCCGCCTTGCAAGGAAATCGGAGAATTGAAGGAATATGTGAAGAACGCCATCCTGGACGGCATCATTGACAATACTTTCGAGGACGCCGACAAACTCATGAGAGTGAAAGCGGAAGAAATGGGGCTCAAAGCAGTAAAATAATCATGCTTACCGACGATTTTTTGGCATATATATCAGGCGTAAAGCGTTATTCCCCAAGGACATGCACAATCTATTCCGATGTCCTCAAGGATTTTGTCGGGTTTATATCAGAAGATGACGGTTCATGCGTGACCGACATTGAAACCAGACTCACGGTCAACACGATAAGGGACTACGAGTTTTATCTTAGCGAGACGAGGAAATTGAACGAAAGGACTGTAAGCCAGCACATTTCGGTCCTCAGCAGTTTCTGCCGCTGGATGATGGGGCAAGGCCACCTGAAATCAAATCCGGTCAAACTGGTCAGCCGGCCGAAATGCAGCAAAAGACTGCCTGTTTTCTTCCGCAAGGATTCCATGGAGGAATATTTCGACACCAGCGCGCCGTCTGCCGACATGGAATCGCTCGAATTGCTGAAAAATTCCGCATCGGCACTCCTCGACGGCACACCGCATTCATCCAGCACATGGAAACTTGCTGCCGAGCTATATGAAAAGCGGCTGAGGCGCATGATTATCAGCATTTTATTCGAGACCGGCATAAGACGCGCAGAATTGATTTCCCTTAAAATCGGGGATATCGACTCCGGACGCTCCGTAATAAATGTAACTGGAAAGGGTGATAAAATGCGAGAAATACCGATGACAGCGATACTTTCTAGAGAAATTTCATTATATTTGAAAGCAGCGGAAGCGATAGTGGGGAGAGAGCGGACCTCACGCGAGCCACTCCTGATAACATTGAACGGGACGGCATTGTATCCGGTTTTCGTGGACAGGGCGGTCAAACGCGAGTTGGGGCAGGTGGAAGGAATCACCGGCAGGAAATCGCCGCATGTGCTGAGGCACACATTGGCGACAGAGCTGTTAAACGACGGCTCGGATCTTTATTCGATAAAGGAACTGCTCGGGCACTCGTCACTTGCGGCGACACAGGTCTACACTCACAACACTATCGAGAAGCTGAAGAAAGTTTATACTAATACCCATCCAAGGGCTAAAAGAGGAGGTAAAAATGGAGATTAGAGTACAATCACTCAAATTCAATGCTGACCAGAAACTGCTGGATTTCGTTGAAAAGAAAGTTTCCAAGCTCAGTCGTTTCGATGAGGCAATTACTGATGTAGAGGTTGTTCTCTCACTGATGGAGAAGCCGGAGAATAAGAATGTAAAAATTCAGATTCATGTTCCAGGCGGTTCGCAGGTAATCGAGAGAAGTGCGAGAACTTTCGAAGAGGCTGTCAATGATTGTGTTGACGCAATGAAGGAAAAACTTACAAGAAACAAGGAGCGCAAGGCAGAATAGAATTGAATTAATATAGCTTATCGTCAAGCGGGCCGACCAAATCAATGGTCAGCCCGCTGTTTTTATTGTTCATCCTTGTCGGAGGCATTGTCCGCGTCGGATTCTTCGTGTCCGTATAGCGCCGGAAATTTATCCTTGCCGGCACGTGGCTTCACTCCGTAGGAAATCACCTTGTTCGCCGAAACGATGATGCTCTGGCCGCTGTCCTTCAGTTTTTTGTCACATGCGTCATAAACATTGTGCACTTCCTCCAGTTTCTTTCCAAGTTTGGCATAATTGGTCGACAAGTCATGCACACGGGCGATCATCTCCTCGGCCGCCTTGATGATACTCTGCTGGTTACGGACCTGTTCCACATTGCACCATGCCGTACGTATCATGCGGATGAACGGCACCAAAGTTTCCTCGGTCGTTATCAGGACATTCTTCTTGAACGCTTCACGCCAGATATTATCGTCAAGGCTCTTGGCCAGCTGCAGCGCTCCGTAAATAGGGACATACATCAGCACATAGTCAAGACTTTTCCTGCCCGAAGCGATATAACTGCTATAATCCTTCTTGGACAGATTATCTATCTGGCCCTTGATTGCCTTCAAGTTAAGTTGCGCGGCAGCTTCACGTTCCTCTTTACTTTTAGTCTTGTCAGACCAGTCTGAAAAGGCCTTCAGGTCCACCTTGGAGTCCACGATGACATCGGTATTGTCCGGAAAATGGATTATCACATCCGGCCTCATACGTTTGCCGCTGTCCTCATTCGGTATGACCATCCCCGACTCATCCCTGAGCGTGGATTCCCTGTCATAATCGACGCCGTTGGTGAAGCCTTCCTTGACAAGCAGATTTTCCAGAAGCATCTCTCCGAAACAGCCTTGCATCTTATTCTTTCCCCTCAATGCATCCGCGAGGTTATCTGCCTTGTTTCCAATATCTTCGGTGCGTTCCTTCAGGTTCTTCACGGCATTTTCCAGATGCTCTTTCAGCGATGCGGAAGACTCGGTCTGCGCCTTTTTGTTCTCATTGAAGGACTTTTTCATCTCCTCCAGGTCCTTGCCCAGAGTCCCGGTGATGTTCTTGAAGGTCTCTTCCGCTTTCTTTCCAAGTTCTTCCTCTCGCGCCTTCAGCACAGCCTCGGTCTGCGCAGTCATCTCCGTCTTGATGGCTTCCACCTGCTGTGCCAATGCCTTCTCATGACTTTTCTTGATTTCGGAAAGCATTGAATCATAGCTCTTTCTGACTTCCAGCAGATTATTGTCCGCTGCTGCCAACCGCGATTCATAGCTGTCCGCAGACGCCTTCAGCATCATCTCATAACGTTCCTTGTCGGCCGCCTGCGTCTTCGCTGAATTTTCCTTCTCCGATGCCAGAAGCGACTCCAGACGAGCCTTCTCCGCGCCCATCGATTTCGCGCAGACAAACCATGCCACGGCAGCCGCTGCCGCAGCACAAATTATTCCAATGATTATTTCCATATTCTTCTCACGATATATTACTGGCCGCCAAGCCTTTCAAAATAGGTAAGTACCTCTTCCCACGTCTTGAACGGTTCCTCGCCGAAATGCAGGACGGTACCCATAAAATCCTCTGTCGCAAGCCTTTCAGGATAACGGTCAATGAGATAGTCGCCGAGAACCATATCCTTTCTGTTCGTGACAATGATTCTGTTCCATGCCGGCACACCAAGTTTCTTTTCCACCCACCGGTACAATGCCGGCAGACGTTCCGGTTCATTGAAAGAGTTGGATATCAATACGTAAGGTGTATAGTGACGGGACAGTGCAGCAAATGCCTTGACTGCGCTTCCGTAAGGTTCCATGTCTTCTACGGACAATCCGTGGGCTTCGCCGTTCTTCATATCCAGCAATGTGTCTGTCAATGATATGAGCATTACAGGCTTGCTGCGTTTTTCCTGAATGTCATCGATTCTTTCAATGACGGGAAGCACGGATTTAAGGAAAACGCTGTCGTCCATGTAGTGGGTCCCCTCGAAATGGATGGCATTCGGATAGTGTTTCGAGAAGAGTTCGAATGTCCCTGTAACCAGCTCATCATGAACGCCGAACATGCCATAGACAAGTTCTTGTTCGGTATTGCAGTCGCCGAAGAAGTCCGGGTCGTCCACATTGTCCGGAAGTCCTTCGAATTTATGCGACGAGACTTCGCGGAATGCCTCCAGAAGTCCCTTGTTGACCAGGAAGGATGTCTGGCCGTCGCGACGCGGATTGTGGAATTCCTGACGTCCCAATCCATTGTTTTTCAGCAATGTATCAGCCAGCATGAATGCAGGATTGACCAATATGCGCCAGAATCCGCGGAGCTGTTCCGCATACATGGCGCCCATGGAGGCTCCGACAATCAGATCCGGTTTCTCCTTCGTGCAAAGTTCCCGGAGCATCTGCATTGTTTCGTGCGGGTCGACCGGAAGGTCAGGGGCGATTATCTGCGCATTCGGCAACAATGTCCCCATTGCTTTCACGGTGCCGTTCTGCCCGCTCGAAGCAAATCCATGCAAATACAATATCTTTTTTCCGGACATCAAGTCAGTCCGAGCATATTCAAAAAGTTCCATCTTACTTCTAATTATTAAGTTCCTTAATGTTTCTTCGATATTTCTTAAGAAGGTCGGCGAAAACGCAGGCGGCGGTGAGGAGGGAACAGAGCAAAAACATTGACCCTGTCATGAACAACATTTCGCCAGAGGCAACGATTGCCGGGATTATGCCGCCGAAGGCATTGCCGATCGCCCCGAGAAGGGCGGAAGCGACACCGGCATTGTCTCGGCCCGAATCCATTGCAGCGACGTTGGAGGCCGTGGAAACCATGCCCACCATGAGCGAGAGTATGAATATCAATGCTTCATAAACCCAGAATCCCGGCTTGAAAAGGAACGCCAGCATTGTCAATACGGACAGCACCACAAGCCCGACTGTACCGAAGGAAATTGCCCTGTCGCGGGTCCTGAACCGAGGTATGACAGCAGAGGCTATCGCGAAGGTCAATGCATTGAAACCGAAGACGATACTGAAGTGCAACGAGGATAGTCCATAGTATTCCTGCATGATGAACGGCGCCGATGCGATATTGGTGAAGAGCACGCCCATCGAGAACATGTATATCAGCACATAGCGCAGGAATTTCCGGTTACGGAGCACATCCATAAAGCCTTCCGAGATGGCACCGAACGAGGACTTGCGATACATGCTGAGGTTCTTGAACGACAGGCATTCGTGCATGCGGACCGCCCCGATGAGCAGGATGAAAGCCAGGATTATAAGGCTCCAGAATATGGCTCTCCAGCCGCCCAGCAATGCGATGAATCCGCCTACGATAGGAGCTGCCACGGTGGCGATGCCATTTACGGCTGCGACCATGGACATCATCTTCGTAAGCTGCTTTCCCTGGTATTTGTCTGCTGCAATACTACGTGAAAGGACCACGCCTCCTGATCCCGCAAGACCCTGAAACAGACGCATTACGATAAACTGGTGGACGTCGGCGGAGAAGATGCAGCCGGCCGTGGAAATTATAAAAAGCAGCATTGCGCAGATAAGCGGCTTGCGTCGTCCGTACCTGTCGCTCAGGGGTCCGAAAATCAGTTGTCCGGCAGCAAGTCCGATGAGTCCGGTGGTAAGGCCGAGCTGGACCAGCGAGGTGGAACAGCCGAACCAATCCTCCATCGCCGGAAGAACCGGAATGTACATGTCCATGACGAAAGGGCCGAAAGCGCTGAGCGCTCCCAGAAACATCAGGACGAAGGGGCCAGAGTCAATGTATTTTCCTCCAATTTTCATCGCAACAAAATTAACTAAAAGTACGGATATTTCAGCAATAAAGGTCGGCGTCACGCCGACCTTTACCGTAAATTATTAGAGTGTGTTACTTCGTTTAAAGAATATAGTCTACTGTATAAGGACTAATCCTATTGGTGTAATTATTTGTATGGTTATAGCCTCCCGGCTAACGATTTAAAAAAATCACTTTAACGTTTTATTAAAACAATGCAAATTTAGCGCGATTTTTTTAATCTGCAAACAAAATGTTAAAATATTTCGTTTTATTTTGCGTTTTTGTCATCCAGAAGGTAAGGACGGAGCTTTTTTGTTCGTTCCAGTGCCTGTTGCATCTGCCAATCCTGAATAAGTTTTGGATTACCGCAGAGAAGCACATCAGGAACTTTCCATCCGTTGAATTCCACTGGCCGCGTATAAATCGGCGGGGAAACCAGTCCGTCCTGGAAGCTGTCGCTCAATGCCGATGTTTCGTCAGTCAGCACTCCCGGTATAAGGCGCACTATGGAGTCCGCAAGAAGCGCAGCCGGTATTTCGCCGCCGCTGACCACGTAATCCCCTACTGATATCTCCCTGGTAATGAGATGTTCACGGATCCTCTCGTCAATGCCTTTGTAATGGCCGCAGAGGATAATGATGTTTCCTTTCAGCGAAAGTTCATTGGATATACCCTGCGTAAGCTGCTCTCCGTCAGGCGACATGTATATGATTTCGTCATAGTCGCGCTCGGCTTTCAGCTCATTTATCATCCGGAACACAGGCTCGACCATCATCACCATACCGGCATCCCCGCCATAGCAATAATCGTCCACCGTGCTTCTGGGGCCAATGCCGTATTTTCTGATATTGTGGACATTGATTTCCACCAATCCTTTCTTCCGCGCCCTTCCGACAATAGAGTGTCCCAGAGGGCTCTCCAGAAGTTCCGGCACCACCGTAAGTATATCTATTCTCATTGACATCAATTTTTTGCACCTTACAAATTTAGCAATAATTTATCGAATTTTCCGAACAAACTTGGTTACAGGCACCGGCAGCATCCGTGAGCTTTTTGTTCCGCGAAAACGTTTTAGATGGAACGGGATGAATCTAAAACGGCATTTGGTTCCGGAGAAACGTTTTAGATGGAACCAAAACAAAAGGCTGCACTCCGATGGAGCACAGCCGTCCTCTAATAAAAACTGATATAAATAGGGCCTCACGGCTTCTTTTCTACTTTTTATCTATGCAAATATAACAATTCAGCAAGACAATTTCAAGCATATTGCACTGTTTTTCAACAAAATCCCAATAATATCCCAAATTCCCTGTCAATATGTTACTTAACTTCCACCAGAGCGACCTCATAAAGCCTGCTCCAATTCTTTCCGGTCAGGTAAAGTTTGCCATCTATCGGATTTCTGGCGATGCCATTCAGGACATCGGTATCTTCCGTCCGCAAGCTTTCCGGGAGCAGACCTGAACAATCCACGATACCGACAACATTGCCGTCAGCCGGATCGATGATGACTATCATGTCTGTCAGATAGACATTGGCCCAGATCTTACCGTCGATGTATTCGAGCTCATTGAGGTCACGGACAGGCCTGCCGTTCAGTTTCACCGTCAATTTGCGCCCGGTCTTGAAAGAGCCATCCATGAAATACAGATTCGCTGTGCCGTCAGACGCGATGAGACTCTTGCCGTCAGTCGTAAGTCCCCATCCCTCACGAGGATAAGAGAACGTCGACTTGTATTCCAGGGTCTTGGCATCATACACGAAAGCCACGCCGTTCATCCATGTGAGCATGTAGATGTTGCCGTCTTTCTCCACGGAACCCTCCAGAAAATACTTCCTGTCGAAATCCAGGCGATACAGAGGCTTGCCGGTCTTGATATCCACCTTTCTGAACGTGGATTTGCCGTTCAGTCCGGTACTTTCATACATTTCGCCATTATAGAAGAAAAGCCCCTGCGTATAAGACGTGACATCATGAGGAAATTCATTGACAATCTGAATCTTATAGCCGGTGACCTTCACCTTGGCGCGGGAAACATTGGACGGAGTCCCCTGCCCGGAACGGACATCGGAAACATTGCTGCCGGAAGCGGCAGATCCGGAACCGGAAGCATTGGCACAAGAAGACAGCGCCAATGTCATGGCCAACATTGACGCTATGAAACTTATGCCCATACGACGGTTTCCCATATCTGATTACAGTGAAACCTCCTCGCCTCTCTGCTTGCGGTATTCCATCGCTGCCTTTACGAACGCGACGAATATCGGCTGCGGCTTTTCAGGGGTACTCTTGTATTCCGGATGGAACTGCACGCCGATGAAGAACGGATGTGAAGGAATCTCGACGATTTCCACAAGGCCGGTCTCCGGGTTACGTCCCGTAGCTTTCAATCCTGCTGATTCCATCTGTGCAAGGAAGTCGCTGTTGAACTCATATCTGTGCCTATGACGCTCGGAAATAATCTCATTGCCATAGATCTTGTATGCGAGAGAATTCTTGTCGAGCTGGCACTCGTAAGCGCCCAGACGCATTGTACCGCCCTTGATCGTGGTGCTCTTCTGGTCCTCCATGAGGTTGATGACAGGATATGGAGTGGAAGGATTCACCTCCGTGGAAGCGGCCTCTTTCATGCCGAGCACGTCTCTCGCAAATTCCACGACGCACATCTGCATACCCAGACAGATTCCGAAGAACGGAATGTTGTGCTCACGCGCATATTTGATCGCGGTAACCTTGCCTTCAAGTCCACGCTCGCCGAAACCGGGGGCAACCAGAATCGCGTCCATACCTCCGATTTTTTCTTCAATGTTGGAAGGATCAATGAATTCGCTCTGGACTGTATGAACGTTTACCTTGCACTCGTTCGCTGCACCTGCATGAACGAAGGATTCAAGGATGGACTTATAAGCGTCCTGAAGTTCCACGTATTTGCCGACAAGTGCAATATCCACCTGATGCTTAGGGTGATACAACCTGTCGAGGAAAGCCTTGAGATTGGTAAAGTCAGGCTCCGGAAGGTCATTGATATGGAAATGGCTCAATATCATTTCATCCAGACGCTCGCCTTCCATGTTCAGAGGAACCTGATAGATGGACGGAGCATCGATGGACTGGATTACATGGCCCGGCTTCACGTTACAGAACAACGCCACTTTTCTCCTGATTTCCGGAGTAAGTTCCTTTTCTGTACGGCATACGATGACGTCAGGATGCACACCGGCCTGCTGAAGCATCTGTACGGAGTGCTGTGTCGGCTTGGTCTTCAACTCCTTGGCAGCACGGAGATAAGGAACGAGTGTCAAATGGATGCTGGCGAGGTCTTCCTCAGGAAGCTCCCACTGAAGCTGACGGATCGCCTCCAGGAACGGCTGCGACTCCATGTCACCTACAGTTCCGCCGACCTCGGTGATGATTACATCGAATTTGCCGGACTTGCCGAGCAGAAGCATACGCCTCTTGATTTCATCAGTGATATGCGGAATAATCTGTACGGTCTTTCCGAGATAAGCGCCTTCACGCTCCTTATTGATAACGGTATAATAAACCTTACCGGTAGTAACGTTGTTAGCCTTGGTCATGTGAACACCCAGGAAGCGCTCGTAATGCCCCAAGTCCAGGTCGGTCTCGGCTCCGTCATCGGTCACGTAGCACTCGCCATGCTCGTACGGGTTCAATGTTCCCGGGTCAATGTTGATGTACGGATCGAATTTCTGAATGGTGACTCTCAGCCCTCTGGCTTGCAGAAGTTTAGCTAATGATGCGGCAATGATTCCTTTACCAAGTGAGGAAGCCACACCTCCTGTTACGAAGACGTATTTTGTGTTCATATCTGTTTATATATCGTTAACAGGGGTACAAATTTAACCATTTTTTACAGATAAAGAAGCATTTCGGGGAAACTTTCCACACAAAATGCTTCTTTTACGATAATATGTCCGGTCCGCAAGTTCTCTAACTTACGGAGTTCTAGTCGCGTCCGGTCATGGATTTTATAAATTCCACCTCAGCCGGTCTGTAAGGCGTGCCGTCAGGCTGGAAAATATCATGGAACCAAGGGTCCGGCTCTTCCGTATATGGAATCTTGTTGCCGTCCTTGTCCACCTTGTTCCATTCATAATGACATTGCATCGCGCCCCTGACCAGTCCGAAACCGTATGCCGCGACCTTGTCCTTCTTCAGCACAGGAAGAACGGTCTCGAACGTGCTGCCGAAAGGTCTTGCAAGATATTCCGTACAGAAAATCGGACGATTGAAAGTCTTCATCAGGTCCACGAACTTCTGCATTTCCTCGGCCGGCTGATAGCAATGGATGCTGAGCACGTCACAGTTTTCACAGAGGAAAGTGACCGTAGGAAAACGCGTGGTGAGGTTTCCGCTGCCGCTCAACGGCCTGGTATAGATCGGAGCTGTAAGCGGCTGTGACGGATTGACTTCCCTGGCCCATTCGAACACTTTCTTCAGCAACGGATAGGTATGGCATGCCGGCACGTTCTCGGGCTCATTGTAAAGACACCATGCGATTATACGCTTGTCATCCTTGAAATGGTCGAGCACGTCCTGTTCATATTTCTTGACCCAACCCCATTGTGAAGGATCATTGACAGTTTCAATTCCCGGAGTCTGGGCCCAGATGCCGTTATGGATGCCGGGAATCGGTGATATTTTCTCGTCCACATAACGGTCACGTGAACCGCCGTTCGTAAAGAGTGTCACAAGGCTGCTGATGCCGTGGCTGTCAGCGATTTCGAGAAATTTTTCAATGTTCGCGAAAAACGCATCCCGGTCGGCACTCCAGACCTTGTCATGAAGGAAGATCCGGACGCTGTTGAACCCCAGGTCCTCAGCCCAGCCCAGTTCCTTGTCAATCTCAGCCGGGTCGAATGTGCTCGGCTGCCACATCTGGATCTGGTTTCCCGCATATGCCGGAACATAGTCGCAGCCCACAGGCCACTCCCTGGCGGCATACCATTCATTGGCCTTTTCTTCTGACCAACGCTGTGCGACGGGCTGCACTTCATTGCAGGAGCCGATAACCGCCGCCAGCGCAAGTATTGTCAATGCTTTTATTGTTTTCATGATTATTTGATGGTTTTGGTTCCGCCTCCATAGATGTCGGAAGCTGCGACTGCGTTTCCTTGATACGTACAACCTGAGACCGTCAAGGCTGCATTTGACTTAACGCCGGCAAAACCACATTTATAGTTTTCAGCCGTAAGTCCATCAGGGAAATTGAACGAGGCCTTAGCTTTGACTTTGTTAATACTGATACTAGACGCAGCCCATCCGAGAACTGATCCCACATAGCCAATCTTTGTCGGCTTCACATAAGCATTATCAGATTCTGCAAAATTCACGTTTACGCAAGAAGCTTGATCATCAATTTTAGTAGCATAACTACCTCCCAAAATGCCACCGGCACATATTCCACCATAAAGCGAACCTAATTTAATTGTGTAGGCTGATGCAGAGCCTTTGTTTCCTCGAACCACACCACCGCCTACGAATCCGGCAATACCACCCACATAAGTCTGCCGAGCTCCGGAATTAATATCTTCCATCGGCAATCCATTGGCGGTACAGACGTCAATATTACCAGTATTCACGCAATTAACTCTGATGACAGTGTATGACTTGGCTCCGAAATCATAATAGACATCTTTCACGACAGAACATCTGCCCAAAATTCCACCGACGGCATAAGCGCCATATGGAAACCCGTTTTTATTAAGTATCGTCTCCTTTTCGTAGAAAGAAATGCTTCCGGAATTGATACAAGAGTCGAAGATTGTGCAATCCTTGGTACTGGAGCCTGTATTCACAGACGCTGCGACACCGCCAAGACAGCCACCTTTCATATGGAATGCACCGGACTTCTGGATTTTAAGATTTCCGGAGTTCTTGCACCTGAAGATTTCTCCTACCACATTGCCGGCAGGGATAATATTTATTTCAGGAGTCTCACATTTGCCGATAACTCCTCCCATATATATTTCCCGAGTGGCGGAAAGATTGGCCTCGACAGTCATATCCCCTTCATTTGCAAGGTCACTCACCTTACCGCTGGCCATCAGAACCACACCTGAAACAAGACAATTCACATCCACTCCGGTAACATTTATAGTACCAGTATTCGTACACCCGGTAATCGTTCCGGAACTGTACAGCGTAATTCCACCGACTTTCACTTCAGCCGTAGGATTTTCGATTGTAATATTTCCAGTATTCTTGCAATTGATAATCTTTCCATTGTTGCTACGGCAAATGGTGGAAGCATTCGTACTATTCCCTTCAAGTGTAATATTGACACTACTCTCGCAATTGCTGATTTCTCCGCTATTGTTAAGAACGAACACGCCAGGCCATCCGTTGTTGGTATTGACAATTCGCTCACCGGCAACCTTCAAATCCATAATTTTTCCAGACTCGCCGACATGCAGAAACAGAGGTTCGGTTCCAGCGTGCGTAATGGTGTGACCATGACCATAAAAATCGCCATTCCACTCACATTTACTTTTGCTGCCTTCAATTATGTCATTGGTACGCGGCAGATTCGTCGAAGAATTAATATCCGCCATAAGATGCACGCCTTCATTTCCATCTACCGTTGTCTTCCAGGCTGACCAGTCACCATTATTTACGGCAGCCACGAATCCATTCCAATCCTCAACGGTATAAATACCGCCTTCCAGATAAGTCCCTGCGGCTTTAAAGGCAATTTCCGTAGGATAGACCTTTCCCGGGCCAGCATTGAAAGCCGTCATGCTGCGCACCACCTGATATTGATTCTCCGCATTTACGATAGTCAAGGTCAATCCTTTTTTATACTCTCTGGCAGGTATTGCGATAAAGACAGGAGTTCCACTGGCTACACCAGACTCGCCGCAGGAAATGGTCGCAGACGTATTCCCTATCGCCTTGCCTTTTTCATTTTTCTGCGGTCCGAACGCGATTCCGGATTTGGAGTATGAAATAGTATATGCACCGCTGAGAGCCTCATTGTCATTGCCATTGACGCGTATGCTCTTGACCGCCGTGCCGGTGACCACAACTTTCAGATAAGCCATGGCGTGTTTGAACGCAAGTCCTCCACCGGCCTCGCCACGTGCTGTCATTATCGCAGCATTCGGGTCGAAGCCATTCTCCACATACGTCTGCGTGGAAGGAATAGTAATTTCAATAACGGTAGAGTCTTCCTTCACAGTCTTGTATGAGTCTTTAACATACAGACCAGCAGGATAAACCGCGCTATACGGAGCTTCCACCACAGGAAGTGTAAATGACGCACTCTTCTTGTTATCAGGATCAATGTCAATGTTCGTGCTGGTCTCGCCATTCACCAGAATCTGATCGCCCTCAGCCCAGAATACGGAGTAAGTCTTGTTGCCGTTGTCCGAGATCAATGTCTTTGTAACATCATCAACATCAGGAGAATCCGACAGTTCAGCGCCGATCACCATTGTCCCGGCTTCGTCTTCCTGCTGTTCCGGAGCCTGTATTTCTCCTTCAATTTCCTTGGCACATCCTGCGACGGCAAGGACGACTGCCGCAGCAGTCATGAAATCAAATATTCTTTTCATTTTCAATTTCATTTAAGGTTACTGTCCCACTCGAAGAATGGTCCCTCTTCTTCCGTCAAATCATCATTCGTAGCAATTCCACGGCCAGATTGACAGAAGCCGACTTCAAGATTCAAGTCGATTACTTCCAGCTTCGGAGAATAGTATCTACCCCCCCCCATTTTAGTTTCAGTGTTTTTCATGATAAAATATTTATTGTTACTTACTTATTGCATCTAACCGCCGCATAAGAAATGCATGCGCGCTTCACATTCTGGATTTTGGCACCATCATACGATATCGGAATCTGGGCATCATAACCCGACACATCCTTTGCCGGCATCAGACGCACATAGACATTGTCCTTTCCGAAAAGGTCCGCGGAAACCGGCAGAGTGAACGACATGTTCTTCGCGCCCGGGCAATGATATTGCCGGTATGACCCGTTCTTCGGATAGTCCGGCACCGAATATGTCCACTCGTTCCCGACAGATGTATATTGTACGATATCCCCGGTGTAGGAATCGGCCTTCAGGGTTTCCCAATTCTCGCCGTCAGACGAATATTTCAGCCACCAGTAGCGCGGCGCGCCCACATCCATTCCCACGGTATTGAACGCTGCAATCTGTACGGACAGCGGTGCATTGGCAATGCTCAGGTCCGCAGTCGAGAACTGTATCTGCCAATAATACTCTTCCAGTTTAGGGTCCGCATGGTTCCCCGAGCACCAGTAGGCGCCCATCCACGCAGGGCCTTTCGACTGAGGGACAATGCCCGATGCAGAACCTGAAAGAGGTCCGAGCGAGCTCCAGTCCTGACTTGGCGAAATCGCCCTCAGTTCAGGGGTCGAATATGTAAAGCCGGGTTTTTCTTTCACATCGGCGAAACTGGTCCATTCACAAAGAATCTTCGTAAACGGTTCACCATCAAGCGCAATGTCGCTGCGGTGCTGCGGGCGGATCTGGTATCGGCCTATATTGCCGAGTCCCGTCACATAGTCCGCAAGCCGGGAATCCATGGCTGCCGTGGCGCTGTCCCACTCGTAATTGTCGCAAGTTTCATTGACAATGATACCGGTGACGGTTCCGCTTCCCCATGGAAGGGCCATGCCGTCACGCGCCCATGCGGCCGTCGTGTTCGTAAGGAGATAGATGGTATTGCCATGCTTGTCCAGCAGCGGCATCGGATATTTGTTGATGATGCTGGAGCGGGTATTGTCAATCGGGACGAAAGCACCCTTCGTAATAGGAATCGAACAGTCGGTGAGCGTAAGAATCGTGTTTATATCGCTATCACACAATTCATTGACAGACTTCGTACGCAGAACGACATCAGCGGAAGTCCCGGCTGCCGAAGACACGATATCATAAGCTTTCAGGCCGGAAACCGTATAACATTCCGGATCAATGCCGGCGGTAAGTTTGCGTCCTTTCAATGAAACCGTGGCAAGGTCGTAGCGGTCCAATGACATGGCATCCGCCGATTCGAAAACCAGTTTCACGCCATAATACTCACCTTCCTCACTGCTCTGGAGATACACTGTCCTGGATGAAAGCGTCAAGTCCTGGATGATTACCGACATGTTCTCATTCGGAGCGGCATTCCCTTCGGAATCATCACTTATCACCCTACCGGTAAGCGCATAAGGCTTCTGGATAACACCCTGAGGGTCAATGTCTCCGTTCTCAAGACTGAGCGAACGCAGCCCCGCGACGGTGAGAGGTATGGTTTCCACCTCTCCGCGGACTCCCTGCGTAACATAAAGCCTGGCGGCAAGCTGACGTCCTACATTGTCCTTGGCGGTGAATTCGATTATTGCTGTCCTCGGAGAGTCTCCAAGGTTCTCCCTCACTGCAAAATTGAAAGTACCGTCAGCATTCACTCCTGCAAGAGGTTCCTCGATCCAGTCTCCCCCGTCAGGATAAATCACGTTTCCGCTGATTTCATCTGCAGGGATGATGGTTTCGAATATGGCAGTCTGCGCTCCGCTTTCAAACGGAACGGTCACATTCTTTTCCTTGAAATGGAAAGTCGCGTCTTCCGCACCGCTCTGGATAAGAGTAAGTTGCAGTTTACGGTGCCCGCTGGTCAATAGCACGTCCGCCTTGCGCTCACGGCCACTGTTTTCTCCGAAAGCAATGCAGAGGTCGGCATCGCCGGTCCAGCTGGATTCCGACAGGCTCGCCCACTCCGCGCCTTCAGTAACTTCCGCACATACTTCGCCGGAAGCAATGATGCTGAATATGGCCTCTCCCCCGGCTGCATCCACGACTGCTTCATTTCTGGCACAGCCAAGTTCGGTCACCTCGGAGAACTCCGGCTTGCGCTCACATGATGCAAGTACGGCCAAAGCGGCCAGTATTGACATTGATTTATATAATAATTGTTTCATTGCATTGACATTTATATATTACTCGCCGTATTCCTTGTTGGTGAGCACCCCGCCGGATGCTGCGACCTGGTCTGCCGGTATCGGCCAATAGCGGTTGCACGGGCGGACATTCTGGCTGATGAGCGAACCGGTGTTGTATTGCCTGGTGCGTTCATACCAGATGCCCCAGCGCACAAGGTCGAACTTGCGGTTGTACTCGCCCAGAAGCTCCTTCGCACACTCGCGACGGATTTCTTCCATAAGGAGGTCAGCATTGCCGCCGACATCCGCAAGACTGAGGTCAGACAGGCCCGCACGGCTGCGTACCATATTGAGATAATGCAGGGACGATGCGACGTCGCCTTTCATCAGATTCGCTTCCGCAAGTCCGAGGACAGCGCCTGCGTATCGGAAAATCTTGTAATTGTTCGCGTCGCGGGTGCTTCTCATGTCCGGGCACCAGAATTTGTTGCCAAGCCATGGAGTGCTGGACTGGTTCATCCTGGACCATGTCCCGTCGGCATTCTTGGAACCGAAGAACATGACCTGCTTTTCTCCGGTTCTTCCGGCATCGTCAGGGTCATAGCCCAGCCATCTCCAAGCAAGGTTTCCGGACCCTCCGCGGGCGGTCTTGGACCCATTCGAATATTCCCCGGACCTGAGGTCATCAGAAAGGTACGGGAGCAGATTCTGGCAGAGGAACGGAGTAGGACGCACTGACGTGTAGGTCATCGCATGGGAACCAAGTTCCGGAATACCGATTCCATAATAAATGTCGGAGATGATATCTTCCTGCGCAAACTCGTCACTGACAATGTTTTGAGCACGCAAAGGAGTGGTCCAGCTCGCCAGCGTACCGACAATCTGGAGACCGTTGGCCTCATAGATGTTCGGAACTTCCCATATTGATTCTCGGCTGTATTTCACGCTGAAAGGCACGTCGGAGAGAGGATACTGCGAGAGGTCGCCATAAATGGTTTCCAGCTGCCCGAAGAATTCCAATGCTCCGTCCCAATCCTTGTTCCACAGGCAGAGTCTGCCGCCGAGCATAAGGCCCAATGCACGGCTGACGCGGTAGTCGGTGCCGGAATCGTATGTCCTGCGTGCAGGCATCGCGGACAGATTCTTTCGGAGCTCCTCAATGCAGAAATTACGGATTTCAGTGGATGACATCCTCGGAAGCTTCACTATTATCGTCCTGTTTTCTTCCGTGACACGTTCCGTATAGAACGGCACGTCACCGAACGTGGAAGTCAGGATATACCAGTAGAATGAACGGAGGACTGCGGCTTCCGCATAGAGAGGAGCGGCCTCGTTTTCATTGATATAGCCTTCGGAAACTGCCCTGTCCGTGTAAAATATCATACTGTTGGTACGGGACACGCCCTGGTAGCCGCGCTGCCAGACAAGCGATGCGGCACCCGGACGGGCCGGGGCGATATCACAGACCGCATCTATCTGATTGTCAATGTTCAGATACATCAGGTCGGTAGCGCATTCACACATTTCCCAGAAGCCCATATTGGTATAGATAAGCTTCAGCGGAGAATAGCAGGCATTGAGTCCTGTCTTGATCTGTTCCACACTGCGGTAATATTTGTCACCTTCAGTGTAGGACGTAATCTTTTCCTTCAGCGAACATGACATTGCGCCGAAGATCAGCAAAGCTATTGCAATTGTCTTTTTCATATTCTAGAAGTTCATCTGAAGATTAATCACGAATGTTCTCGGGCGAGGAAATGCGCCATCATCGATACGACGTGTCACGGAACTGGTGGAGACATCAGGATCGAATCCGTTATAGCGCTTCCAAAGAAGCAGGTTCTCGCCGCTCGCGCCCACGACGATGCTCTTGCACCAGTTCTTGGCAATGTTGAAGCGGTAGCTCAATGACACCTCTTTCAGTCTCACGTAAGACGCATCATATATCATGCGGTCGCTGGCATTGTAATCCTCCTTGCCGGCACGAGGGATATCGGAGTCCGGATTCAGTTCCGGGTCCCACGAATCAAGCATGAAACGGTACTTGTTGTATGCCCTGGAGCCGCTTCCTGCAAGGATTTCACTGATATTGTATATCTTTCCCCCGAGTGACCAGGTGGCAAAAATTTTCAATGAAAGATTGCCGATGGTGAAATTGTTCTGCAAGCCGCCATAGAGGACCGGATCAGAATTGCCCTGGTAGACAAGGTCGTTCTGGTCGAGCAGGCCGTCATTGTTCTGGTCCACGAAACGGCTGATTCCCAGCTGGGAAGAACCGGAACTGACGTATGTCTTGGTGATTTTGTTCCTTTCAATCTCATCCTTGCTGTGCCATACGCCGGCATATTGATATCCCCAGAGGGAATTCAAAGGATATCCGGCACGGTAGCCGTACAGAGGCTGCGTGGTATTGCGGAAATTCACATATGTCGGCACGAGACGGTCCTCTCCTGCATCGATCACGCGCTGGTCATTGTGCGAAACGGTAAGCATCGTGCTCCAGGAGAATTTTTTCGAAACGATGTTGCGGGTCGTGAGAGTTGCTTCAATGCCTCTGTTGCGGGTGCTTCCCATATTGGTGAAATAGGTGTCATATCCCGTGGACTGGTTAGTCTTCATCGCCAGAAGAAGGTCGGAAGTATTTGACTGATAAGTATCTACTTCGAGATTCACCCTCTCGCCGAAGGCTACGAAATTGAGACCGACATTGTATGAGTCCGTCGTTTCCCATGTAAGGTTTCCGTTGCTCAGACGGGTGTCGTAGTATGCAATCGGACGGTAATCTCCCAGCATCCAGACTCCCTTGTCGGAGGTAAGGGTCGATTGGGACATATAGGTGCCGATGGCATCATTGCCGCTCCGGCCGATACTTGCACGGAGTGAAAGGTCGTCCAGCCAGGACACGCCTGCCAGGAAATTTTCCCTGCTGATGTTCCATCTGACGGCTGCGGCCGGAAACACTCCCCACTTGCGGTTCGCAGCGAAGTTAGAGGCTCCGTCGGCACGCATTGTCAATGTCAGGTAGTATTTCTTCAGATAATCGTAGTTCACTCTGGCGAGGAAAGACATTGAAGTCTTTATGTTCTCGTAGCTGCGGTTCGTGGTGCAGCGTTCATCCAGAAGGCCACCGAGGTTCTTGTAGGTGACATTGTCATCCATATAGCCTTCTCCATTGAACCAATTGTAATTCAGGTTCATACGTTCAGCCGTAAAGCCTGCGAGCAGGTTCATGGTGTGACGGCGGGCAAATGTGCGGTCGTATGTAAATGTATTCTCGCTGAGGAGGACTTGACGGTCCTGGCGTATCGCCGTCGCCGTTCCTCCGGTAAGGTTACGCTGTGCCACCGGAAGGGTTGAAGGCGCGTAACGCAATGATTGATAAGCATCTGTAGTAAACGAGAACTTGCTTACGAATGAGGCGAAACGGCTGAATATGAGACGCACCCACGGCAGGAGGTTCAGATTCTTCTGCTTGACATCATAGCTGATCTGCTTGGCACAGATATATGGATTGTTGAACGGTGCTCCGCCTGAAGCGTATTCCGAACCGAAAGTATTCCATGTGTCATTGATGCCGAGCAGCGGGCTTAGATATATGGCAGCCGTACTGCTGGTTCCGGTTATGGAGGCGCTGGACTTGTCCGTATGGCGCTCTGCATAATACAGACGGGCTCCGGCACGCATCCATTTGAGAGGCTGCGTCTCCACGCTCACCCTGCCGCTGATACGTTTGAATCCGGATCCGATTACGACACCTTTCTCGTCATGATATCCGAAAGAAGCTGATGCCCTGGTAACATTGGTACCGCCTTGTGCCGAGAATGAATAATCCTGATACACACCGGTTTGCGATAGCGCATCAATCCAGTCCGTACCTTTTCCCTTGCCGAGGACCTCGTCTTGCGGAAAATAGAAATTACGTGACGGATCTTCTTTTCCGCCGATGTATTCGGAAATGTAGTGCGTCATGTTGCAGTACTGCGCAAATTCCGACGCATCCATCAAATCGAGCGATCCGGCTATCTTGGATATACCGGCAGCCGCCTTGAAATTGGCCGTGAAGTTGCGGGATGTCTCTCGCTCTGTCGTAATGAGGATAACGCCATTGGCACCGCGGGAACCATACAGAGAAGTGGATGACACGTCTTTCAGGACGGAAATGCTCTTGATGTCGGCCGGATTTATCTCATTGAGGTCTGACACTGCGTCGATTACGCCGTCGACCACAATCAGCGGCGCATTGCCCGCACTGATGGACCTGGCACCACGGATCTGGATGGACGCTTCCGCAGCGGGTTCTCCCGTCGATGACATCATGTCCATACCCGCCACACGTCCCTGAAGGGCCGAGCTGACCGAGGCTGCAGGAATATCGTTCAATGATTTCATGTCCACTACGGAAACAGCGCCCGTAAGGTCGGACTTCTTGGCGGTTCCGTAGGCGATGACCACCACGTCGTCCAGCTTTGCGGCATCGGATTTCATGACCACGTCGATCTTCACTCTTCCGTTCACCTGTTCGAGTTTGGATTCGAAGCCGAGGCAACTGAATTCCAGGAAGCCGTTCTTGGATACGGTGATTTCATATTTTCCGTCAGTATCGGTCGCCGTTCCCTTGGTTTTCGACTGTTTGTCAAGCACATATACACCCGGCATAGGATTGCCTTCGCTATCCTTCACCGTTCCGCTGACCTTGATGCTCTGCGCAAATGACATTGCGGCAGAGAGGAACAGCAGGAGAGTAAATATGAGTATTCTTTTCATATATGCGTACTTTTTAATCTATTTGATTGTCGGTTTGTTTCCTGTTGCGTAGATTTCGCCTGAGCATTTGTCCACAGCTTCCGCAGGCAATGCCGCCGTAGATTTGCAGTTCGAGAGCACAGGAACAGGCGTGACTTTCAGGATGTGGGCGACGATACCGCCGACCGCTCCGATTTTCGCATTGACAGGTGCCAATGTGTTTTTCGTCATTCCGAATGAACCGGCATTGGCACAATCCGTTATTTCCGTAAATGCGGTTCCGCCAAGTATTCCGCCGGCGAGCGCACATGGTTTCGATATTCCTCCGGCAAGAACGGCTCCGGTATTGGTACATCCTGAAATTTTGGCAGGAGCGGCTGGAAGTCCCACGACGATTCCGGCAATGCCGCCCACATACAGTTGTCTCGCGCCTGACATGGCAGCGGATGCGCCACTGGCAATGTTGCTGCAGGCATCGACTGTGCCGGAATTGGTGCAGCCCGTGATTTCCGTATAAAAACCGGCAGTTGGCGTAGGACTGACGAACATTACGTCGGCATTTCCGGACAACGGAGCTATACGTCCTACAATTCCTCCCACGGCATAGGCTCCCTGCGCTCCTGATTTCTGCAACTCATTCTCCCACAATGTAATCTTGCCTTCATTGGAACAATTCTTCAGCTTCACGAAAACGTCCTTGGTTCCGCCGTATGCTGATGCCAATATTCCTCCGACGGCGCATTTATGTAGGCCGGAAGCGGCAACGGCATTTTTCAGAATCGTGATGTTGCCGGTGTTCTTGCAATCCTCGAAGGTGCCGAGCTTGCTATCCGCATCAGGTCTGAATGCAAGGCCTCCGCCGATCAACTCATGATTCCCGGTGAAAGGCAGGTTGATTTCGAAATCCGCGCTGTTCGTGCATGACCGCATAGTGCCGGCATTGGCTTCCACAAGACCGCAGAAATGGAAATTCGCATCCACCGTCACGGTGAGTTTCGACTTGCTTTCGCAGTTTTCAATGGTTCCAAGATTGGTTCCGGCAAGGACTGCACATGAATTATCCCCGGGTTCATTGCGCAATCCGTCCAGTTTAAGGTTTTTAACGACAGCGCCTTCGGCAATTTTCTTAAACAATGGTTTATGGATAGCATTGCGGGTAATCGTGTAACCACCGCCATTGAACACACCATTCCAGGATTCAATCTGCGTGAGATCTCCGGCATTGACGATATTCGAGGCAACATTGACCTCGCCCGTATCAGGATCCACCCAGTCGGAATAGTCGCCGGCATTGACGGCATCGGCGAAAGTATTCCAGGATTCCGGGTCGGTGATGATCAGCGCTCCGGCAGGCACGAAAGTCTGCTTTCCCCAATCGACGACCACGCCGGCAGGAATACGGGTGTTTTCCCTTATTTCGATGACCATTTGTCGGTTGTAGCTGTCGGTGAGAGTGATGTTGAATCCGTCCGGATATTCGCCGGCAGGGACACAGAAATTCAGTTCCGCAGCCTCCTTACTGCCAGTTGAGAAACCGGCATCAGGCACAGAAATTTCGATTTTATTGTTGCCCTCAATGGCAGAGAGTGCGCCAGTCGCAAGGTCCAGCCCGAATTTGCCGGAAATCGGAGCCGACAGACTGTTCAGGACAATGCCGGCCATCTTATTCTTTCCGAAATCCATGGCAATGCGTACCACTCCACAAAGGTTCTTCAGTTCAAATTCCTTGTCGGAAGATTGTCCATATAGGACGGCGGCGCCATTGCTGAAGGAGCTAGGTGTCCATTTCTGGACGGTCTGGAGCGTTACCTCAGCTTTCTCAGAATCCATGGCATCACATATCCAGCTCGGATAAACGACTCCGTATGGAGCATTGACGCCATCGACATTGAATGTCGCCTTTACGGTCTTGGCTCCGATTTCATGGAGAGGTTCAGAACGTTTTCCGTTTACGGCAATCCGGTCGCCTTCACACCAATATACAGGATAGGCATCCCCGTTCAACTCTCCTAGAACAGTCTTGGATGCGATTCCGGAGCTCAGGGACAGGCTGACATTCTCCTCCGGAACGGGCTCGGGTTCTGTCCCGCCGGATGTTTCCGTCTTCCCGCAATTCGTAGATACCAGCGGCAAAGCTACGATTGCGAGTAATGTCAAAAGTTTCGTTTTCATTTTTATTCGTTGATTATCAGTCTTTTAATATTCAATCTTTTTCTTTGTCAGGAGGTCCGGCAACAGATGCCGCACTTCCGCGGATTTGTTCGGCATAAGCAGTAGGTGTCTTTCCGAACATCTCACGGAAGCATTTCGCAAAATATGAGACGTTGGAAAATCCGACTGTGTAGCAGATTTCAGAAATATTGTTCCCTTGCGGGTCCCGAAGCATTTCCGCAGCCACGGCAAGCCGCAGATTTCGGACATAGTTGTTAGGTGAAGTTTCCAGCAGACGCCTTATCCGCCTGACCAGAGTGGATGGGCTGACCGCCATTTTATCAGCTATTATCTCATTGGACAACAATGGCTTGGAAAGATTTTCCCTGACAATACCGTCGAACTCTGACAGGAAAGTCTGATCTTTCTTCGGAAGTCCTACGATCTGTGATACGGTATTGATCTTTTCCCGGAAGACTTCCTCCTCTCTGGTCCGACGGTATTCCTCTTCCAGTTGACGGTGTTTGCGTTCCGCTTTTTTGTGCATTACCACGAATACCGCTGCATAGATCATCAGTATGAACAACAGAAACAGCGTGATGCCCAAAGTCGATGCCCAGAAAGGCGGTTTCACAACGATTACCAACGGATAATGCGCTTCGTGCCATTCTGAAGATGATGCTGAAGACCTGATTTCCAAAGTATAAGTTCCGGCCGGCACGTTATACCATGAGGCGTTGCGCGAAACCGAAATATCCCTCCATACCTTGTCATAGCCTTTAAGCCGACATTGAATCCAAAAAGAAGATTCCGACAGCATGTCTGGAGAAGAAAAATCGAAGATGAAAGAACTCTGGTTGTTACGGAGCTTGATCTTATCCACAAGGTCAATGTTTTCATCGCCGTCCACGATCTGATTCCCTGCACGCATTCCGGTAATCACGATCCTCGGATAATCGCCGGAGCGCATTTTGGTCGGAGAGAAACAGATGAATCCATTGTCAGAACCGGCGCAGAGTTTTCCGGAAGTAAGACGTAAAGTGCTGTTGGTCAATTTGGTATCCAAAAGGCCTTCCACATCTGTATACAGTCTCATGCCGGAATTTTCAGGGTCGAATTGTATCAATCCCTTGTCGGTGGACAGCCACAACGAACCGCTTCTGTCTTCGGAACAACAGAAAAACACATTCGACGGCATTGACGGGAATCCTGACTGGTCATAAGTCGTGAATTTGGCGGTTCCGGTATCATATAAGGAAAAGCCATGGCTGAATCCGACTGCCCAGACACGACCTTTCTTGTCGATATGTACGGAAGTGATTTTATTGCTCGGCAGACCTGATCCGTCGTCTTGGGTAAAATGAAGCATTTCACCGTCTGATGGATTCCAGCGATATAGACCGGAAGCAAATGTTGAAAGCCACATATTGCCTTCGGCATCTTCGGCTATCGAGGTAACGAACACGCCGTCAATGGATTTCACGTCCTCAAAACAATCTTTTTCTCTATTGTATCTGGAGAGTCCAAGTGTCGTACCTGCATAAATATCGCCTTTCTTCGTCTTGTAAACCAGATAAACCTTCTGGTCCTTACGTCCGCTGTCCCGCATTATACCTCCATAAGGTTTCAATGCAAGTGTCTTGATATCAAGTTTATAAACTCCGCTCAATGAACCGAACCAGAGAGAATTGCCATCAATACAAGGAGAGCAGACGGTCCTCGGTATTCCAGGTATCTTTACACGTTCAACAATGGCATTTACCGGATTCCACAGCAGAAATCCGGCTTGCTCGGTCGACACCCAAACCTTGGTCGGCGATTCTTCGCAGAAACCGCTGACAATGCACCCTTCCAGAGATGTACCGGAAGCAGTGTAGTATTTCTCGAAATTCGTCTGCGCGATTCCGGACCAGTTGACGCCACTGTCTTTCGTGCCGAGCCATACCCCTTCATTGTTGTCCACGAACGAGCATGTGACGTAACTGCTTGACAATGAAAAACGGTCGTCAGGATTATATTCAATGTGCCTTGAGCCGGTCCCGTGCAAATCGTATCTCCATACGCCGGCAGATGTGGAAAGCCAGATCCATCTTTCTCTCTCGAAGAAAGCATCCAGAAGCGTTACACCGGCAGGAAGATGGAACAGACTGCGGATGGAACCGGATATGGGGTCTATTTCACTGATTCCCTTGACCGTGCTTGCCACATAAATCTGCCCGTCGGCTCCTTCGAAAATGCCTTCGACATCATCGGAATCGAACCATCCGCCATCCTTGAACGGTTCCAGGTCATTGGCATTGTCAAATCCTGAAGCAGAGTGATAAAGCGGTGAATGATAGCGCGAGAGCCATATTCCGCTGTTCTTGGAACAGAGAATCCTGCGGAAGCCGGAAATCCCCAAGGTGTCGTAACCGATATGGTGCAAATGGGAATATTTCGTGTTGTAGCAGAACAAGCCCTGCCCCTTTACAATCATCCAGATATGACCGTTCTTGTCGGTGGTTATGCTCCGGATCTCGCCCCGTATGGATTCGCCGTCGTCAGCCCTCAGGAGAATAGGTTCGAACTTGTCACGGATATAGTTGTAGCGGCAGACACCGTTGTCGGTTCCGATCCAGATATTGCCGTCCCTGTCTTCTACCAGACAGCGGACATAGTCTGTTTCAAGTCCCAGTTTATCAGTGAAGAAGACATCGAATTTCATGCCGTCATAGCGGTTCAGTCCATGACTGGTCCCGACCCAGACAAATCCACGGGAATCCTGCATGATGCTGCTTACGCCATCGAATGACAGCCCGCTGTCGGCGGTCGTCAAATGAGTAAACTTATATTGGCTCACAGCAGCCTGTGCCGTGCCGTGTAGCCCGACCGCAAGCAGCAATGAAACTGCAATATTCCTTATTATATTTCGTTTTCTCATAACCGGGAAATGAGATTTTATTTAAAATCGAACACTTTGTTGGTGATACGTCCTCTTACGACATAGAGATATCCAGTATCGCCCTCATGATCCCTTCCACCTGAACCATATACCGCAAGAATTTCATCGCCGCCAAGCGGACAAAGCGAATTCCATTTCGCACAGGCCTTGGTCTGGTCTATTGCAAACGGTCTGGAAACTCCTCGCATCGTACTGAATTTGTTCTTGACGAATTCTGATTTCGGGCATACTTGGACTTCCATCGCCGTATGCTTATATCGTTCCTCATGAGTGCTTTGCGGTGCGCCGTCCGTCGTCTGATATGACATTACGAAATAATTGTCCGTCTGTATCAGATACGGGGCTCCGGAATAGATCTCAGTACTCTTGAGCGACTTCTGGAAAGGGTCGAACCTGTAAATGCTCGGAGCACCGACCTGACGGCTCCAATTATCTGCTACAGAGTTATATACAATCTGCGGAAAGAATTGATAGCCACCTCCATTCGCCTCGATTGCGACATATATATTGCCGTTGTAAACAGTAGCCGTAGGCATCCCGTCGCGTTTCGTAAACGTATAACACACAACCCGTTTTTCTCCCCAGGTGTCGCCCCCGTCTTTCGATTCGATGACGGAAATGTTCTGATAGGTAATCTTATCGCTCGCATAAGGAGTCTCATCTGCGAAATAGACCTGTACGGTACCGTCAGGAAGTTCCAGCACGAAAGGCTCATAGCATCCGGAAACATCGTTCGAGGAGTAGAGTCTCTTCAGGCTGCTCCAGGTAGCGCCATTGTCATCGGATGTGCTGATGGAGATATGGAAAGGATAGACAGTCTTGTCTTTATTGGCGACCTTGGTATCTTTGACTCTTTCATTCACAGCATAAATTATACGTCCAGGATGATGGGGATTGCTGGCACTGAGCTGTGCAAATTCCGGATTGTCCATCCTGTGTGACAGACTGTCTTTCTTATAGGCCGGAACGACAATCTTCGCCCCGGTCCATGTGGCGCCGTCATCATTGCTGAAACGGGCATAGCCATGCCAAGTATTTGAGTAGCATATCATTAACCTGCCGTCATTCAGACGGTGCGCACGACCGTAAGCACTGCACCAACCAGAAACAAGGACAGGTTTCTCCCAAGTGATGCCGAGAATGTTGCCATCGACTTCCTCAATGTCTGAAGTAGTATTTTCAAGCGCGGTGAATGTCAATTCAGGTGCGTTGGTGATCACGCCGGCTTTAAGCTCCACTTGCGTGCTTGTAGTCGCCTTCAGGAATGTTCCTCTGGCATCGGAAAACATTATGCTGAAACCTTTCGTGAAAGTTTGAGGCGGAATGGCAATGCAGAAGTCGGTAAGACATGTTTCGTTTCCGGCAGGTGTCAAAGTTATCGTCTTCACGCCATCTCCGGGGACATTGCCAAGAACAGGATTGCCGGCATTGACATTGAATGAAAATTGTCCGGCAACGGATTCGGAGGCATTGCCCCTGAATATGGCTTTGGTCGCCTGGCGGCTGGTACCTGACGGGGATTTCACTTTGATCCGGAGGTACGCGCATAATTGGCGGAAACGCAGACCGGTTGATTCGCTTTGCGCGGCCATTATTGCGGCAGCTGGATCAAAGTTTCCGGCTGCGGGCATTTGCTCCGATTTTATTGTGATCAGGTCAGAATTCAGTGCATCAGCCGGATATATGGCGGTATAAGGAGGGGGCAATGTTTTCCCCATCGTGAAGGTGGCAGTGTTCGAGCCGGCAGCCTCAGCAGTGAGCGGTTTTGACACGACGCCATTGACGATTATGCAGTCGCCTTCCGACCAGATGACAGGATATTTCCCGCCTGTCTTTTCTCCAAGAGCAGTCCTGGTCGCAGTTCCATCAGAAACTGCAGTGAAGACGGTTTCGGTTTCCAGCTCGGGCGCGGATTCCGTGCATGCCGCCATTGACAGCATTGCTGCGGAAATCATCAGGTATGTGGTTATTCTGCGTGTCATTTTATAGTTCGTCTAGGGGTCCGAAGTTAGGTTCGTCAGCGGGCTCGGTATTAATTCATTTCATTAGAATCTTACCTTTCCTTATGTATATGTTGCCACTTAATTGAGTGATTGCCAATATATTGTCATCACCAAGATCACAGAGTGAGTTCCAAAGTCCATTGTCCCGTGTCTGGTCGATTTCAAATGGACGGATGCGCTCCCTCATCGTCAGGAATTCATGGCCTGTCATTTCATCAATGCGACAAACAGCCATTTCCATCACGGCGTTCTTCGTGGTAGGTTCCAATGCACCTTCAGATGACTGGTAGCAGAGCACGAAATAATTGTCAGTGTGAATGATATAAGGGGCGCCCGCATAAACGAATGCGCTTTCCATAGAGGTCTTGAAAGGATCGAACCGGTTCAATGACGATCCATATACAGGTGTTTTCCAATTGTCTGATATCCTGGTACATACAATCTGCGGATGGAATTTGACATTCTGTCCGTTGGCTTCGATTGCCACGTAAATCCAATCGCCATGAATCATTGCCACAGGCATGCCGTCACGGTATTTTTCATTGTAGCAGACAATTCTGGCAGGTCCCCAGGTATCACCGCCGTCTTTGGATTCGATGACGGAAATGTTCTGATATGTCAATCTCCTTTCATAATAAGGCGTCTCATCAGCGAAATAAATCTGCACGGTGCCGTCAGGAAGTTCGAGGACGCATGGTTCGTAACAACCGCGGAGGACATCCCTGTCCCAAATCTTGGATTTGTAGACATCACGGATGCCGCTCCACGTCTTGCACATGTCATCAGATGTGGAAATCGCTATCGTATAAGGCGTTTGTGAACTTTTATTGTCAGAAGGCCTGATGTTCGCAGCATAGATGATTCTTCCCGGATGGTAAGGATTCTTGTCGCTGAGCTGCGCAAATTCCGTATTGGAAACATTGACCTGAACCGGGGCGATATAGCTGTTGTAAGCCATGGCAGTCCGTGCCTCCGACCATGTGCTGCAACCATCCTTGCTGATCTTGAAGCAGCCGCTTCCTCCGCGGGAATAGACAGCCATGTAGCTTCCGTCATTAAGTCGGTGCACGCGCGCATACCCGCCCGGTGCAAGCAGCTTGGCATCTTCCCATTCTACCATGATTTCGCCATGAGATGTCTTTCTGGGAGCAGGTGTACAACCTGGCTCGACAGCAGAAACGCCCAAAAGTCCGGCCAATGAAAACAAAAGGACCAAAAATCCAAATAATCGGTTACTCATCTTAGCTTTTCGTTAAAAACCATACGCAAAGATATGTAAACGATATTTTTTGCATGAAAATTTTTGACACAAAATATGCAAATTTTGAATCAATTTGCGATAACCTTTCTATTGCCTTAGAAGTTCAGCCCCATTCCGACAACCAATGATCTTGGAAGCGATGGACCATAGATATAACCCGAGTCACGTAACTCCCCTTGGTCAAAATCTTTCTGATAGGCATTGAAAATATTCTTGACTCCGGCATGAAGATTCAGGCGACATATTTTCATTATGTTGAATTCGTAACTGATTTTGCAGCTCATGTCCCAGAATGACGGGGTCTTGACGGCGACATCGACATCAGTTCCGCTTCCTTTAAGGTGTTGGGCAAGCATTGGTCCCGTATAGGTCCCGGACAAATCAATGTCGAAATTCTTGAATGGAGAATAGCACGCCACCATGTAGCCGTAGACGTTCGGGGAACGGAAAAGGTCACGGACCGGAGCGACCGCCTCATCATCACTCCACGCCTGGGCCTCGTCATAACGGCTTCGCTGTATTGTCAGACCGGCCTGCAGGCTGAACGCCGTCGATATTGCCAGCTTTCCTTCCAACGTGCAGCCATAAACCTTGGCTCCGGATCCGTTGTAACGCTCCATGATGTTGCTGTTTCCATCGTCGGCCTTGTCACCCGTCGGCCTGAGGGAGTATGTATCTTTCAAGATAGTGTAGAATCCTTCCGCCATAAGGTTGATGGAAACATTGTTGAATGTATGATACCAGTCCGCCGATGCACTGAACGAGTGGGACTTCTCTTCCTTGAGATTGTCGGCGAGCTTGATACGTATGCGTTTTCCGCCGGCAACAGCGATATGCAGGTCTTCGTCAAATGCCTGCGGTGCACGGAATCCTTTGGCATAAATAGCGCGGAAACTCAGGTCACGGAACGGACTGTAGCGGATATTGACCCTAGGGGAGAAAATCGGTCTTCGGATGAGGTCGTGTTTGTCAATGCGGACACCCCCAAGAAGCCCCCAATGTTCGTTTTTCCACTCGTTCTGGAAGTAAGAGCCGATGATATTTATCTTCTGAGCCGTTTTATAACCATATCCGAGCGATTTATCTTTCATGTCATCGAAGTTGTATTCCAGACCAGCTGTAAGTTGGGACGGCATGAACAGCAGGCGATTGAACTTGTACGAATACTGTACTCCCCCGACTGCAGTCAAGTCCGTGGTCCTTCCGTATGCCTTCGGGTCCATCCCGGAGCCGTAGTAGCTGTTCCTGCTGATATGCTGGGCAGAAACATATGCATTCCAAATATGTTTGCCATCTTGGCTCTGGCCTTCATAACTGAGTGAACCGCTGTTGTTTATGTGTTCGGTCTGTTCAGCTATCAATGCTTCGTGTGCAGGTCGGTCCAGCTGGTCTCCACCGCGTCGGAACTCTTTGACACCATGATATTCGAACTTCAATTTCGAGAAAGGATTCAGCCTCAGGTGTCCCCGTGTACCGATAGTTATCGTATTAAGTGCAGGAATCTCCGTAAACCCGTCGCCGTCAGCATCATAGCCATCCCTTGAGCGTCTCTGCCCGAATACGGACAGTCCGCCTCTGCCATCGTCTGTGACCATTGACGCATTGACGCTGGTGTTGTTGTCAAGAGCCCCGCTCATACCTATAGACGTGAGTTCATGGCTGATTCCTGCGCCGGATCTCATTGCCTCTTTGGTGATTATGTTGATTGTTCCTCCGATTGCGGACGCGCCGAACAAGGCTGATCCGCCTCCGCGCACCACTTCCACACGGTCAATCATTGACGCAGGTATCTGCTCCAGTCCGTATACGCCTGCCAATGCCGAGAATATCGGTCGGGAGTCAATGAGAATTTGCGAGTAATGCCCGTCAAGCCCGTTGATTCTCGCCTGAGTGAACCCGCAGTTCTGGCAGTCGTTTTCAATTCGGACTCCCGGCTGGAACGTGAGGCCTTCCGCCAATGTCGGTGAGGAAGTGCTGGCAAAAATACGGCTGTCAATGACATTGACCAATGCCGGGGCCATCTTCCTCGACGTGCGGTTTCTGGTGGCACTCACCACCACTCCGTCCAAAGAGAGTGATTCCGGTTCAAGGCTGAAATTCACTTCATAGGTTTTTCCTGCTTCAATATCCATTGAAACTGCAGAGTCTTTGTATCCTACGAAAGAGGCTATTATATCGTGCTTGCCAAGAGGCAGGTTTCTGAGGACATAATGTCCGGATGATGAAGTCTGGATGCCGATTTGAGTGCCGCCAACCATCACCATCACATAAGGGAGATGCTCCCCTGTCTTGGAGTCGATAATGTGACCGGATATGCTGGCATCCGATTGTTTGTTCTGAGCATGTGCCAGTACGCTGAAACACATGGCTATTGCAGCCACTGCCAGCGTGGCCGAAAAATGTATTGTTTTCATTTATGAGTGTCGTTATTTTAGCTCAAGTCGTGTTTTGCACAACTTGAGACATCAATATTTACTGCATGACCCGGAAACTGGTCTGCATGAATAAGGAAAGGTATGGATTTATAACGACACCGGCGGAGCCCTCAGTCCGAGGACATGATGGAATAAAGACCGGATGACTTCAGGAAGTTCCGGTATCAGCAGTACCGAGAAATCCCGACTTTCTGCAGGAACGATTTCAGCCTGTCC
>ULSH01044765.1_pt1 | contig 72386 bp, 53 predicted proteins | sample 1956151 | NCBI WGS metagenome assembly ULSH01 (sample SAMEA4835702, study PRJEB28245) | human gut metagenome | biome: gut microbiome; material: fecal sample | place: Denmark | collected 2008 | reverse complement strand
TGATTTTTATCTGTCTAAAACCACAGTACAAAATTGTAATTTGGCGGGACGCGGCCACGCTCAGGCCTAAAACGGCGTTGATTTTCAATGAGTTATAAAACAGAGCGTGAAAACGTGGCCAAAAAAGGCCTGCGTTTCCACGCTGCTGTTAGAATGGTATTTGATTATCAATCAGTTACAAAACACCCCGTGGCCGCGTCCCGACAGCTTGCTCCGGAGGTAATCATGGTGATGTATATGTCGCCCATGGACGCGCCCGGGCGGGGGTGGGACCTCTGGAGGTTCGCTTCGCTCATCCCGTCAGGCTGTCGCCTGACACCCATTCACAAGGTCATGGGCGACCATGCCTCCAGAGGCCCCACCCCGCCGGGGCTTCTCTGCCACATGGTCTTTGCTGATGATCATTTCCATTTTATGTGACCCCTCGTGAGCATTAAAACGTTTTCCACGCACGTCGTGGTGAAAAAATGTCATGTCGTGAGTGAACCTGGCCTTTTTACGCACGAGAAAATCCACAGGCGGGACTTGGCTGAGGAACAGGGAGGGATGGAGAGACGCGGATGGGAAATGGGTGGTGGGGAATGGGGTCGGTGCGCAGGGTGAAGGGCATGATGGGATGCGGGGTGAAGTACGGGGTAAAGGGGCTTGGCTGAAGGACACGGAGGATGGAGAAACGCGGATGGGAAATTGGCGGACGGGAGAAAGATGGAGTGACGTGGAGGGAGGGACTTGGCTAAAGGAATCCTGAGGAGCAAAGAAGTGCGATGGAAATGGGTGGACGGGAGGAAGATGGAGTGACGTGGAGGGAGGGACTTGGCTAAGGAAATCCTGGGGAGCAAAGAAGTGCGATGGAAATGGGTAGTGTGGAATGGGGTCGGGGCGCAGGGTGAAGGGCATGATGGGGTGCTGGGTGGGTGCAGGGCTGCGCAGAGTAGGGTGAAGAGTGGAGTGCCGGGCGGGAGTGCCGGGTGGGAGTGCCGGGTGGGATGTGGAGTGAAGTGCAGGGCGAGATGCAGGGCGAAGCGCGGGGTGGGAGGCGGAGTGGAAGACGGTGCGGTGCGGGGTGAGGTGGGATGGGAAGAGGCAAAAATGGCGTGCGAAATCACTTCGGACGCCATTTTACCAATATAGTATATATAATCAAAAAGATGTTTTGATTATCGTGTTGATTATTCTTTCACATCCATTACGCAGCGGACATAGCCATTTCCACTTGGAGCAATAGTCTTGGAGCCATTCGAAATAAGAGCAAAGCCACCACATGCATTTCCCTGGTCATGTTTATAATATCCAGTATCCAGTCCTGTAAAAGATGTACTGCACCATAAAAATTTATTATTAGTCAGATTCATTTCAGTTGTACTCAAAACTGCCGACATCAACGACAATTCCTTTTGAGTCGGAACTCGCCAGCCCATTCCCATTTTAGTTTGGCAGACATCCTTATCGGCAGCAATAAAGTCAGCGCCATTGCTGGAATTCAGAATCTCCCCACGAGTATACGGGCCGATATTAGAGGATGCAACCTTAAACTTATTATAAACTTTATTATTATGTTTCTGACCTCTCTCATAAGAAGGCTGTTGCGCCGATCCCTGGAAAGATCGAGTTGCCCCTGGTGCAAGATCCAAAGAGATAACAGTTTCAGCGGTAGTGCCAGAGCCAGTTTTTTGGGACGAATAATATTTATCAGACTCTTCCAAACCTTTACCGTTATTTTGCAGCGTCCTTATACAACGGACCATTACTGCATTTCCAGAATTACCCGTTGAACAACCTTCTTCTGCCCAAAATATAGATTGTGAAGAAGCTGTAAAATAATGCCATGGCTCAAGGTTATGATCATTATTATTCCAGACACCATTCAGCTTGCGCCAATTATCCGCACTCGGCTCAAAAAGTTTAACCTCTGTCGGCAAGAAATCATCTACAACCCAAACACCCTTATATTGGTCCACAGCTGCCAGATACCACTTGATCTCGTTTCCCTGAATTGTGCCATCACCATTAGCATCACGATTTCTGCTCATACAAGCTTTATACGGGTCTTTATACATATCCTGAGTACCTATATTTCTAAATACCGAATATGCATATTTGTCACGGTTATCGGCAGTCGATGTATTATTTGTCAACGCAGAAGCACGACCTTCCCAATTCTTAGGCGCTTTGTTATTACCACCCAAAAGTCTAAAGTTATTATCTTTAGCCCACACGACATCTTCTTCTGATATGGATTCAATACCAAACGGCAGCGCCACATCAGCAGAATAAAAAGACTTGATAGACTTCTGGGAAACTACATATTTAGCCTTGGCGTATGAACTTCTTCCATCCTCACTTGTGCTAAAAGAGTTTGCACAATAAAGCACCCTGTCCTCATTTTTGTTCACATACTCCGACCAATTCTTATGCTCGTAATAGTTTTCATCAATAAAACATGTCACGTAAACGGAATTACCGCTATCCTGATTGAAAAAGCTGCTGCTGGTCCTTAACGTTTCTTCATAAAGCTTTTGGAAGAATTGGAACACGTTCATCACATCAGAATTTTCATCTCCCGGATAGGCACAAACTTCATTAATTCCATGCGTTTGCCCTCCTGTCAAAGAAGAAGTTCCCGTATACGTCTTCCTAGTTCCCGTATTCCTCACAAAATGAACCCAGTCAAAATCGAGTTCCCCGCTCAAAACCAACGCATCAGGATCCGACACGCTTCCGTCAGTATTGATAGTAGACAACAACTCAGGTTTACGATTATTATCCAGTTTATCTTTAAAATCCGCAGCATCATAAATTCCGGCAGGAATAGTGATACCATTTTTAGTATGCTCAGGAACAGCCAACAAACTCGTGGTCTCGCCAAAAGCGGTCTTGATTTTTATAATATAACCAAAGTTTTGGTCAATCAACGCTTTCAGCTCTGATTTCTTGAACTGCATCACGCGAGCCTCATAATGACAATCGACATTCAGCAATTGTCCTGAAGACGTATTGATTATAATACCTTCTGAACCATGATCATACTTTCCAGTCTGGCACTCCGACTCCGCAATGAAATTGTCCACCCCATTGATGGTTATGGTATACTTGTAATTATAGTTACGGACAACATTGAAATCAGACATTGACTTACCAAAATCTCCCAAGTGAATCGTATATTCCACATTTCCCTTATACTGGGCAGATTCATAGCGACCATGAATGACAATGTATGTAGCATTCTCCGGTGCGTTGTCAAAAATCTTCACATCGCCGACATAAGTATTCTTCTCCCTATCGTTGAAAGTAGAAACCACCTTATCTGAATTCTGGAGATTCTCCGGCATATACCATGTCAATGTGTTTTCATCCAATACGATTCGCTCAAAGGTCTCAAAATCTCCGGCTGCGGGCCTCAAGGCCTCATCCGTTTCTATAGGAAGTTTACGCATCAATGCCGCCGACGATGGCATATTATAAATCTCCATATAATCCGGGTCGAAAGTGATACCTGTACCTTCGCCAGTCTTAATCTCTATACTGTTCTTAGACATAACCTTATAGAGCTTTAGGCGTTTAGCATCATCTGTAAGCCCTGTAATCTCAGCATTGACTGAGCCCCCTTTTCGCGCAACAGTAACAGGCTTTCCATCATTCACATAACCAGTCATAAGAAACTGGTTATCACGCGGGTTATATGACTCTTTCTGCCTGGTATAGGTAGCCTGGAGGAATTGTTCTCTGGTCAATGTGGAAGTGGCGGCATCATTTATATCAAGAATATTGTTATCCGATACCCAATACTGGGAATTGGTAGCATTGGCAATTCCATATATGTACAGTTTCTCACCAGTCGAGGTATGGACATGCTCAACTTTAGCATTGTAGCCATCCGACACTTCACTAGTAGTCAACTTGCCGAAAAGGCCATAACCAGCCAAATGTCCGGACTCAGAGAAAACATATATTCTAAGATTATAGACAGCACGCTCAGCCGCATCATTATCAGCCCAAGAATTCTTGACAATGACATCTGGCATTTTCCCGGTAGAAACATCAAGCGAAAGAGTAATCTCCCCCTCATCTCCAGATGGTGATACTCCAGACATCTCCTTAACACAAGATGTCGACATAATCAGCATTGACATTGCCAATATATGTAGTATATAGTGTTTCATATTCTTCACTCTTATTGGAATGTAACATTACCGCCATGATCGTCTTCCCACTTCATGACACTCACAACCAAATTAACCTCATTATCACTGAAGACAAGTTTATAGAGATATCGGTTACCCGCCAGCCAGGTCCCTCCTGGAGTAAGATCTTTCAAATTCTTCGTAACCGTTTTCTCTTCGGTATAATCTACAAGCTGGGATTCCTTGTCAGTGATGGTACTTCTAGTGTAATTCCCCCTATAACTTTTATAAGCCCATTGGACAGCGTAATTACCTTTTCCCCTGCCTACATAAACATAATGACTACCTTCCTTATTATAATCAAAACTCTTATCTCCCGAAGACAAAACATTATTAAGATTATCCGTAAATGAAACATCATAGTTACCATTGCCGGACGAAGTCGTATAAGTATATTTATTAACTGTAACGTCCACTTCCTGATACCTTTTACCAGAAACAAGATATGACATCACCAGCGTCTTCCCGGTCAAATCCTGCGGCCAGATGAGGGTGTATTTGTCATAATTGGCCATATTGTCTTTGTCGATCAGGACGCCCTGGAACATGTCGTAGCAGGTGGCAGGCTGGATAGCTCCGGTTTTTCCGGAAATGCCGGTTGTCGAGGACATTGTCAGACCGGTATAGGTAACTTCCGGATTCCAGTTGTCTGCATCAGCTGGAGCAAAACCCTTGTCCCAGACATTGGAATAATCAATCGTCGCGGCAGCCTTGTCGCCCACCTTGAGAGTCGCGGACTTGATATTGAAGCTGGACGGGCTGTCGTTCTCGAAAGTGAAACCGAATGCCGAGAAGAGGTGGTTGAATTTTAGAGGAACGGCTGTGGTAGGAGCACCATTGTCGAGATTGCGTTCAATGACATTGGAATAAACGAAATCGAACTGGGGCGAGGTCAGGGTCAATGTCGTGGTCGGCACAGAGTAAACCTTGTGCGCCGCGTCGAACCCCCAACCGGTTGTCGGTGTCAAAGGTGCGCTGCCGGAATTATCCTTCACCAGCACGCCGTAGAAACGGTGGGTGCCGGTCTTGGTCCAATAATAATGCTTGACGGCATCGCCTTCCTTGAACGGCCAGACAGCGCCGGTGCCTGTAGAAACGACATTGGTACCTTCAATGTAGGCCTGCGGAGCTACGACAGAATTGAAATAGACATCCCATATCTGCAGGACATTGCCTGCGGCGGAAAAAGAGGCCGCGTCGAACAATGACTTCGTCTGCGCACCTTCTGACGAAACCGCCATACGGATAGGAGTCCCGGCCGGACGGACATCTTCCGTCTCCACGCGCATCTTGGCGCATGAGGACAAAGCTGCCGCCAGAAAGACTGCCGCTGCCAACGTATTTATATGTTTCATATCAGTTTTCATTTTCTTTCAATGTATCATCCCAGCTGCTCATGCCGGTGGTATAGGTCAGTTCTTTCTCCTGATCCTTGAAAATGCTCAATGTGTAGGTATAGTGCCTGTCAGGCTCCCATGCCTCAAGTGTGACAGGTGCGGACACTGTCTGTCCGCCGATCCATCCGCTCTCACCTGTCTGGAAAGCGTAGGTAACTTCAATGGACGAGCCCATGTTCTTCTGCGGAATAATGAACATGCTGCTGCCCACATATTTAGGAACCAGATTGAAAATCTCAATCCCCTCCTCGCGACCGTTTGCTGCATAGACAGTTATGTCCGTCTGCTGTCCGGCAGGGTTCCAACGGAGGTCTGCGGAAGAATCGAATGCGCCCTGCACATACGCTCCCTTGATGACGATCTTTTCGACCCGCACGCGTGTAGGGCTGTTCAATGCATGCTTCGCACGGAAGTCAATCTTCGCCAATGCATGATAGAACGGGAGGCCCGCAATGCTGGCGTTCTTGTTATATGCCTTCGTGGGATCGGTAACCAGAAGGTCAATGTCTCCGGCGGTGTATGCCGGCATTTTCAATGTCCCGTCGCTGTTGCATGTCATCTGAAGGTCGGAAGGGTAATATCCGATGAATTTAAGTGATTCATCCACTGGCCATTTCGGAGTATTCTCCGGGAACCAGCCCCTCTTGCCCCCGTAGGTCACGGCAACATCGTCGAGGAATTTACGCCCGGTATCCTGGGAAATCGCGAAAACATTGAATTTCCTGTCTTCCGGGAATGGAATGAACTCCTTCCCGGACCTTGTGCCGATGCCGATCACAGGTCGCAGACGTATGTCGCCGGTCGATTTGTCGTACTTCGTGGAAGCAAGACAGCCGGTCAATGTGATTGCTGCAGTCAGCAGCACCAAGGTCCTGGAAATGAGTTTCATAATAGAGTTATTTAACGTATTGCTACGAGTAAATGTTTGCTAAATCTTAGTTGGCTGAGATTCCGTCTGCCACAACCGGCGTCCAATTATTTATGGTAGGAGCTATCGTAATTTCATTAGAGCTATCCGGTCCTCCTTCAATTGTAGAGAAGTTGATGATATAGGTATAGTGCTTTCCAGCTTCCCACTTATTAATTGTATCGTCACCAGATTTAAGCAAGTTGAGTTTCTGGACAAACGGAGCCTGTGCAAACCATTGACCAGCACCATTGTTCATTTCATAAGATACGACAATCTCTGCAGCATCGGTAAGAGTCTGCGGGAATACCAGACCACAATTAGGATTGCTCTCAACTAGAGTTGCCTCTGCCGGAACCGCAAATGCTGATTCAGGAGCAAATACAGTGAGAACCTTAGTTCCGGTTGTCGTCCACTCAGGGAGACGTGTAGAAGAACCTTTCGCCGCCAAACCGACAAACTTAATGTTGGTAATCCTAATCTGATTTTCAGCTGCTGCTTTAGCATTGACTGTAACCCAAGAAAGTGCATGAGAGAACGCCATGTCTACAGTACGACCAATAACAGAGGTTGTATATCCAGCATAAAGAAGGTCTTTAATAGTAGAATAGAATTCAGGCTGCTCCAATTGTGCAACAGAGAATATATTATTCTCTAAACTGAATGTCACAACACCAAAATCAGCAGGAGAATAACCTGCGAAAAGAATGGAACCGGTCTTAGGCCAATAATAATGATTATTATTTGCGCCAGCCCAAATGGCACCATTTTTCGCAAACTCTACTCCAGGAAGATACTCTACAGCAAATTTGCCGGCAGAATAAGAACTTCCTACAGCCATGGAATTGTCATAGTAGCCGAAAACCTTGATGTTCTGATTAGGGAATTCTGTACCCTCGACAGCAGCCTTGGTGCTGTTCTTCCTGACTACAGGAGCGAAACCAATCTCGCCTGTCTGCTCATAGCTGACAGAAGTCTTGGTACAAGCGACCAGTGCAATGGCACCGAGCGCGATAATCAAACTTTTTTTCATTGTTCAAACAATTTTGTAATACTATAGTTGTTAATAAATTAGATTGTAATATTCGAAACGATATCCTTCCACTCATCCACAGACGGGGCAAGTCCGCCGCCTTCTTTCTTTTCAGGTTCAGGAATGTCGATTTCATCGGTATTCACCTGGATATACTGCCTGTCATTGCCAGGGAACTGGTCGGATACATCCACATTGAAAATATGGGACTTACCGCCGGTATCGGTAATGACCAGTGAGAGAATCTGCTTCTCGCCCGCTTCCGGATTCATACCGAAAGTATTGAACTTGGTCATGAGGATACCGTCCTCATTGAGGCGTTGGATATCAAAGAACACTGACGCAAACTCCTTGGAACGCAGGCCCCTGGAAATCTTGTGGTGCTGGGAAAGTCCGGTGATGACTGCGGAAATGGAGGCCACGTATTGTGCGCCCTTGATATTGTTCACCTCCAGAAGCCAGGTCTGCACGACAGACTTGCAATCCACCCGCAAGGTGATTTCCGGAGAATCCACGGAGCGTGCCGGAATATTCACTTCATTAAGGCGTCCGACAAAAAGATGGTCAGGGTCATAGACGATTTCCTCATCTTTGTCCGCGTCCGCATCGGTCATCGGGCTCTTCGTACCACGGCTCTTCAGCTTGCTCTTAAACGCATCCGAAATGGTGTTCGTCGTAGCCAGAATCTTAGTCCAGTCGTTCTCGTCCTTGATCAATGTCACTTCCGTATCGAAGTTGTAGACCAATATGTCGTAGGTCCGTTCCGGAACGATGTTCACTTCACCGCCTGTCGGAGGAAGGAAAGCCTATGTGAACAGTTGTCCGGTATTGTGGTCATAGAATGCAACTCGCATGATCTCAGGGTCCCGAGGCATCTCGTAGTTCATGATGTCACGGTCGATATTGATATCAAGCCTTACGGTGTAGTCCGCAGTAGTGAGCGGCCTTCTGTGACAAGAGAACAGAGACAGCAGCATTACCGCTGCAATCAAAATTTGCATTGTCCTTTTCATCGCCCACCTCCTTTTGCCTTGTGTTTCACGATAATCGGCAGCACGAACGAGATGCCCGCACGGGTAGGACCGAAGAAAGTATAGTATTTGTTCTTGATTCCCGGGTCCTTGATAAGTTCCTCATAATCAGCAGTCGGAGTGTAGTGACGAGCCTTCGTCATGATACAGCCTACGCCGAGGTTGAACTCCATACGCATCCATTTCTTGCGACCGACAGGAAGACCGAAGGTGTAGTCCACACCGAAATCAAGGTATTCTCCCTGGTAGCCGCTTCTGCGTTTCTGGTAGTCGTAGTAACCGCCGCCGGCATAGAGTCCCAGCGCATGTCCTTTCAGCTTGTCTGCGCGTGTCCATTCATATTTGCCGCCGGGACGTGAAAACCAATATTTTCCGTCAATGAACCAGCCGAGCATTTCGCCGCAATACTTGTTGTTCTTGGCAAGCCACCAAGGGTACCAGTAGTCGACACCTATGGAAACGTGTCTTCCGATAGGAATCTCTACGCCGAAATTAAGTCCAGGTGCGAGGAGATTTGTCCGTCCGGCAAGAATCATTTGCCTGTCATACAGAGGCTTGGGAGGTTCAATCCTGACAACAGGTCCGGCAGGAGCGGATGGCCCGGCGAGCGCCAAAGGCCTTTCAGGTTCCGCTGCCTGCTGTCCCATCTCAGCCACAGCAGGGACTGCCGGATCCACCCATACGCAGATCCATGTGGCGAGTCTCAGCTTAGGCATGTGGTTAACGATTATGTAGTGCCAAGTATAGCCGTTGTCCAAGTGACGGATTCTCCATTTCTTGGTGTCGTTGCCGACATTGGCATCGAGAATCCTCATCACCTTGTCTTTATTCGGAAGGGTGTAGTTAGCTTCAATTTCAGCCCTGAGTCCCTCCCAGTTCTCATTCATAGGCTGGAGTTTGATCTTGTCTCCGTTCAGAGACGAGCCGTCAGGGATGTTGTTGACGAGAAAGCGGCGCGCCGCCTCTGCTCTCTTGCGGGCAAGCCACACGTTTCTCTCATACACACCTTCCGGAGAAGCGTAAGAGCAAATCGTGATACTGTCAATCTTAGGTGAAATCAGAAGGTATTTCTTGATTTCAGCAAGCTGCCTTTCGTTATCCAGATAATGCTCGTCGATGTCGATACGGTCAAGCCAGTACCAAATCGCGAACCGTCGAGCGACGGAACGTGCTCCAGTCTCTTGGGGCGCATCCGTATCGGGTGGTGTCTGCGCGTGTAGCGCACTGACCGCCGACACACACAAGGATGCCGTGAGAGCTATTTTAACTAGCCAATTCATATTTTACAATCTTCCCTTTTTTACATCAGTCATGCTGCGGCTGAAAGCCGCCGGCAAAACATCCCTTTGATTTGTTGATTGCAAAAATAGAATTCAGATTCGAAAATTACAATATGGAACTTTTCTATTTGCAGTGCAAAAAAGTGCCTTATAGAGCGTCTATTCACCCCCCCCCCCATGTAAAATCATGCATAGAAATTTACATGCGCCATATTTTAGCGCAAGAACAAGCGCCCCGACAAACACAAAACCCACTTGCGCCATTTTCTAGCGCAAGTGGGCAATAAATGAATTAAAGGACCTCAGCCCGGCCAAAAAAGCATTTGAAAACTTATGGCATAAATTATCAAATGTCTATTTTGACAGTAATTGTTCCAAAATTTCAGGAAAATGTTGCATCTCCAGAACGTGTTCTTTGGCTGCGATATCGTCCGGAGTATCGTCCGGAGAAATCGGTGTCGAGTACTGGGCGATGATTTCGCCACCGTCTACCTGATTACTTACGTAATGGACCGTCATACCGGTTTCGGTCTCCCCCGCTGCCTTGACCGCTTCGTGAACATGATGTCCGTACATTCCCATGCCGCCGAACTTGGGGAGCAATGCGGGATGAAGATTGACCATCTTGTGTTCATAAGCATTGATAAGAAAATCAGGGACGACGAGCAGGAAGCCGGCGAGTACGATGAAATCGATGCCGAACTGCTTCATGAGCGCCATCATGTAAGCCTCGTCATTGAACTGCTTTTTCGGAACCACGATGGTCGGGATTCCGAGATTCCGGGCGCGGACCAGCGCATAGGCGTCAGCACGGTTGCTGAGCACGAGCGAGATTTTCACGTCCTGTGAGCCGGCGAAATGCCTGATGATGGCCTCACAGTTGGTTCCGCCGCCGGAAACGAAGATTGCAACGTTTGTCATATAAAATTCTAGTTGTTGGTCATTGACTTTTCACTCTTGATGAGCATTGCGCAGAGGAGGACACCGATGCCGGCGCCGACGGCGACAGTCAGGTTCGCGGCGTTCCATCCGAGGTGGTTCGCGACGCTGCCGACGAAAATCTTGGAGCAGATGGCGTCACCGATGAAGTAGCCGAAGAGTCCTACGAAACCTGCTGCGGTTCCTGCTGCATTCTTAGGTACGAGGTTCAATGCCTGTACGCCCGTAAGTGCCACAGGGCCATAGATGAAGAAGCCGATGAGGCAGAGTGCGACGTAGACGAGCGTCTTCTGGAGAGCCGGGCTCATCGCTACATATCCGGCGCCTACGAACCAGTAGATGAGGACACCGAACATACATGCTATCATACAGATGACGTTCATCGGAGCGCAACGGCCCTTGAAAATCTTGGATGTGGCGAGGCCGCAGAGGATGGTTCCGAATGCACCGATGAGGTTATGTACGGAGAATGCCACCTTGCTTTCGTCGGCGGTCATGATGCCGGCATCCTGAAGGAAGGTCGGTGACCAGTCGCCGATACCGTAGCGGACCATGTATACGAAGATGTTGCTGAGGGCGACGATCCAGAGGAGTTTGTTCTTGAATACGTAGTCTATGAAAAGGACCTTGAACGGGAGCTTGTCGCCGGCAGGACCTTTGCTCTTCACGCCGCTGTAGTCGTTGCGGTATTCCTGTACGGACGGGAGGCCGCATGATTCAGGGGTGTCGCGGATCGCCCACCAGCAGAATATTGCAATGGCTATCGCAATGAGCGCCGGGAAGATGAAGTTTCCTCGCCATGCCTGTGCAGGGTCAATGCCGAATGTCGGGGCGAAGAAGGCGAAAAGTGCCACGCCTGCGATGGCCAGGAATCCGAGCGCAAAGCTGCCGATGGTGTGGGATACGTTCCAGATGCTCATCTTGAAGCTTCTCTCGTTCTGGGAGAACCAGTGTGTCATGATTCGGCCGCATGGAGGCCAGCCCATTCCGGAGAGCCATCCGACTACGAGCATGAGGATGAAAATGACGGTCGTGTTCAGCGCCGTGTTCGCGCCATAAGGGATGACGCCGGTGAGAATCATTACCAATGCGGAGAGCACCAGTCCGACACAGAGGAACTTACGGGAGTCCGAGCGGTCCGATACGCTGCCCATGATGAACTTGCTGAATGCATAGGCGATAGATACCGCTGACATTGCAAGTCCTACTTTTCCGGCATCGAGGATTCCGTCCTTGATCATGTCCGGGGCTGCGAGTGAGAGGTTTTTGCGGACCAGATAATATCCGGCATATCCGAGGAAGGCTCCAAGGAATACCTTCCATCTCATCGCATTGAAAACTTTAGGAACTTTCTCTGACGGAAGCTGTTGCTTCGGTGCAGGCGGGTCAAAAAATCTTGCCATTATTATGTATTTTTTTGGTTTGTATTGTGTGTGACGGGCTATCGGATGCTGTCCTGTAGTTCCAGCCAACGCATTTCTTTCTCATCCATGAGGTCTTTCACTTCGCCGAACCGTGCCGACACCTCCTGAATCTTGTCATAAGGAAGGGTGCCTGATGCGAGGTCCCGTTCCAGTCCGGCTTTCTCTTTTCCGAGCGTATCCAGGTCTGTTTCAATCTGTTCCAGCTCTTTCTGCTCCTTGTATGTAAGCTTTTTCTTCTTGGCCGGCTTGTCTGCATCGGTCACATCAGCATTGACACGGACATTGGCGCCAGCCTTTTCACGGGCGGCAGCCTTTTGCCGGGCTTCGTACTCCTTTATATATTCGTGGTATTCGCTGTAGGAGCCGATGAAGTCCTTCACCTTGCCGTCGCTGCAGAAGATGAAGAGGTGGTCGACGAGGCGGTCGAGGAAGTGCCGGTCGTGGGATACGATGATCAATGATCCCTTGAAGTCTTTCAGGTATTCTTCCAGCACGTCGAGCGTCACGATGTCGAGGTCATTGGTCGGCTCGTCGAGAATGAGCAGGTTCGGGTTCTGCATCAGGATGGTCATCAGGTAGAGCCGTCTGCGTTCGCCTCCGGAGAGCTTCGATACCTTGGTGGTGAACATGTCATGGCTGAAAAGGAATTGGTTCAGCAGATGCATGTCGCTCACGACTTCCATAACCGTCTGGTCTTCATTGAATTTCATGCCGGTCTGGCGATAGAAGCCTATTTTCAGGGATTCGCCGCGTTCGATGATTCCGCTGAACTGCCCGTCTTCCGGGATATTGCCGGTCAGGATGTTCAGGAACGTGGATTTGCCGGTGCCGTTCTTGCCGACTATGCCGACGCGTTCGAACCGCTGGAAATTATATGTGAAATGGTCCAGATAGACATCCGGTCCATAGCTGAAACTCACGTCCTTACAGTCAATTATCTTGTTTCCGAGCCGTGAGCCTTTTCCCATCTCGTCCAGGTTCACTTTTCCGCTGGTGTAGACTTGTTCAGCCCTGTCCTTCAGGTCGTAGAAGGCATTGATGCGGTATCTCGCCTTTCCGGTCCTGGCACATGGCGAGCTGCGTATCCATTCGAGTTCGCGGCGCAGGATGTTGTTCACCTTGGCGGTCTCGGCGTTATAGTTGTCGATGCGTTCCTGCCGCTTTTCCAGGTAGTTCTCGTAGTTTCCCTTGTAGGTATAGACCGCCCCGTGGTCGAGTTCCATCACCGTATTGCACACATGGTCAAGGAAATAGCGGTCGTGGGTAACCATCAGGAGGGTGCTGCGTGAGTGTCCGAGGTAGTTTTCCAGGAATTCGATGGCGTCAATGTCGAGGTGGTTGGTGGGCTCGTCCATGATGAAGAAGTCGGCTTCCGATGCCAGCATCACGGTCAATGCCACCCTTTTCACTTCGCCTCCGGAGAGATTTTTCATCAGACTGCCTTCCTGGAGTCCGAAACTGGTCAGGAACTTCTTGATTCTCAGTTCATAGGCAAACATTGCATCGTCATCCAGCCCGTCAGTGAATTTCTTGCTGGAGTCCAATACCTGCGTGAAAATGTCCTTCTCGGGGTCGTGTTCGAATTCCTGTTCCAGAAATGCTATTCTGATGTGTTTCAGAAAGGTGATTTTCCCGCCGGAATCGGATTTGTCGTTACCCGCAAGTATGCGCAGCAATGTCGATTTTCCAGTTCCGTTAGGTGCGATGAGCGCAATCTTGTCCCCTTCATTTATATTGAATCCGATATGCTCGAACAGCACTTTCGGACCATAACTCTTGCTGATGTTTTCTATTTGTAAGTAGGATGCCATAACTATTTTATCTGAACAGGCGGTCGACTTCTTTTACGGCGGACGGGAGGGCGAAGACGGCTACGCGGTCGTAGGCTTCGATGCGGGTATCGCCGACGGCTATGAAATAATCGTTGCCACGGATAATGCCGCCTATGATGGCATTGGTCGGGAAATCAATGTCTTTCAATGTATTGCGTGTAATGAGGCTGTCCGGTGCGACAATGTATTCGAGAATCTCGGCATTGGTTCCGCTCATGTATTTCACGAAACGGACCTTGTTGCTGAGGGTCATCTTGAAGATCTTTCCTGCGGTAATGAGCTTCTTGTTGATGACAGCATCGACTCCCATCTCTTCGGCCAGACGGATATATTCGAGGTTTTCCACCTCGGCGATTGTCCGTTCCACGCCGAAACGCTTCGCCACCACGCACGCCAGGATGTTCGCCTCGTCATTCCCCGTAACAGCCACGAATGCGTCGTAATCTTTTATATTTTCTTCCAGCAGGAAGTCCGAATCTCGCCCGTCTCCATTGATTACCAGCACATTGTCATCAGTAATCTCGCTGAGTTCCATGCAGCGTTTCTTGTCCGGGTCGATGATTTTTACGGTGTCCACCTGGCCGCTGATGCCGGAAGCCACCATCTCCCCTACCGCGCTCGCGCCCAGAATCATGACATTGTTTATCTCAATGTTGCTCTTTCCGAGGAAATTCATCAGCGGCGCCACACCTTCGCGAGTCGTTATGATGAAAACAAGGTCGTGATACTTGAATTTCGTATCGTATTTCGGCATGATGGTCGTATCGTCACGCGAAATCGCAACGACACGGAACTGCGTGCCGAATGTCACGGCTGCCGCGAACTCCGCCACCTTCATGTCAATGATCGGCGAATCGTCTTCCAGCTTGAATACTGAAAGCTGCAGCTTTCCGCGCGCAAAATCCATCGTCTCGGTAGAAGCCGTACGCTTCAGCAGACCCGCGATTTCTCCTGCGGCAATCTTCTCCGGATAGAACATCAGGTCAATGCCCATTTCCGTGAAGAGGTATTTGTTCTCGTATGAGAGATATTCTTCATTGTTGATGCGCGCGCAGACTTTCTTGCAGCCTAACTTCTTGGCCAGCAGCGCACTGACGATATTCACATCTTGTGATGCGCTAGGATTTACGGCGATGAAAAGGTCCGCATGTTCCACTCCCGCATCCTTCAGCATCTTGATGCAGGACAGGTCACCGAGAATTGTTACTACATCGGCGGTGGTGTTCAGTTTCGCAAGCCTCTCCTCATCGCAGTCGATGACCGTGATGTCATTAGCTTCATTGCTGAGCATCTTGGCAAGGTGAGAACCTACTTCACCTGCGCCTTCAATGATGATTACCATAGTCCTATGTTTAGTAATCCTTAAAAAATAACTTGTTAATCTTTGCTCGTCTTTTCGGTCTATATTCCTTTTCTCATCAGTCGTGTACGTCCAGTACACTCCTTCTTCGAAAAGAAATCTATCCTCGAAAATACTTCACAAATCTTTACCAACTTAATTTCTCATGCTTACTTAGAAATATTTCCTCACCGCTGCGAAAGCCCTCTGTCCGAGGAAAATAGCGCGCGGGATAATCCAATGTCCATAAATTCCGCGGACTTCCGGCATACTGTTTTCGTCGAAATATCCGTCTTCCTGCCCGGCAATGCTGGCGAGATATTGTTCCACATCGTACGGCGACCATTTCCGCGACAGTTTCTTGAATTCGCCATGCGCCTGGAGAACCGCCTTGAAAAGGTCAAGCTTCAGCATCAGCAGATAGGCTGCCGCCGTGCAACCGTCCACGACCATCCTCCAGAAAATCCGCCTTTCCGCACGCCTAGCGGCCCTCTTCCCAATATCCTCAAGGTCAATGTCTTCATATCTTTTGCCCGCACGAATTTTCTTACGCAGCATTTCCAATGCATATGTTTCCGGAAGGTTGTTTTCCAGAAGCATGAGGTTGTTCCTGTAGTTCAGTTTCAGTTTCCATGGGGATGTCTGCGGCAATGTTCCGCCTCCTATATGGTAGACGACTGATTCGGGGACGATCCTGACCTTGTAGCCGTCAAGCTGCATCTTCCAGCAGAGGTCGATTTCTTCCATGTGGGCGAAAAACCTGTCATCCAGTCCGCCGAGGGAATTGAACAATTCGCTTCTCACCATCAGGCATGCGCCCGTAGCCCACAGGACATCCGCAGGCGTATCGTATTGGCCTTCATCCGTTTCCACCATTTTCATGATGCGTCCGCGACAGAACGGGAAGCCGAAGCTGTCGATGTAGCCGCCTGCGGCACCGGCATACTCGAACTTGTCTTTTTCGTACCATGAATGCAGTTTCGGTGCGCACGCGCCCACGTCCGGGTTCCGGTCCAATGTTTCCGTCAATGGATGGAGCCACCCGTCAGGTACTTCAATATCTGAATTCAGCAGCACGAAATACTCGGCGTCGATCCGTTCAAGCGCGCGGTTGTAGCCTCCCGTAAATCCGTAGTTCTTGTCCAGTTCAATGCGTCTGACACTTGGAAATTTCTCCGCCATCATCTGCATTGACCCGTCCGTGGAGGCGCTGTCGGCTACGACGAGTTCGGCGTCTTCGCCTTCAATCGAGCGAAGTATGCCTGGAACGAACTTTTCAAGGTAGTTCTTTGTGTTCCAGTTAAGTATGACGACTGCTGTCTTCATAAGTTTTTCGTCTTTTCGGTCAGGATTCGCTTTTTCCTCAGTCGAGTACCCCGGTACACTCCTTCGTCAAAAACAAATCCTGCCTCGAAAATACTTCAAAACCATGGTTAATTCTCGTGACAGTGACACTCGTGGTCACCACCTTCGTCGTGACAGTGGCATTCGTGGCCTTCCTCGTGGCAATGGCACTCATGACCTTCACCATGTCCTTCGCCATGGCAGCACTCGTGGTCACCTTCGCCGTGGCCCTCGCCGTGGCAGCATCCGCCGCCCTTGCCGTGATGGCAGCAGCCACCTTCCTGCGGCGCAAATTCGCCATGCAGGCCTTCGGTCAGTTCCTTCTCGGTAGCGTCACGTACAGAGACAATCTTTCCCTTGAAATTCAATGTCTTGCCAGCCATCGGATGATTGAAGTCCATGGTCACTGTATCATCGTGGATCTCGGCAATCGTGCCCTGAACTACCATGCCGGAGCTGTTCAGCAGCGGAATCACTCTGCCGATGACCAACAGGTCTTCCCTGATGGCGCCGTCCACCTCGAATGATGATTTCGGGATGTCGAACTTGCGCTTGGAATCGTACTCGCCATAGCCCTCTTCCGGGGTCAATGTGAATGCGAATTCACTTTCAGGCTCCATGCCCTCGATCTCGGATTCGAATTTAGGCAACAACATGTGCGTACCATGTATGTAGTCCAGAGGACCTGTCATTTCGGTAGTCTTGTCGACCACTTTTCCATCTACAGAGAGCTCGTATTCAAGCTCGACTACCTTGTTGTTCTCTATTTTCATTATATCATATTTTAATATGTCTTGTATATGCTGCAAAGTTACGGATTATCTTTCGTTTTCAAAGCGTTTACTTACGAACTGAAATTCACATCCTTGAATGCCACGGTAGGAACCTGACGGCTCATGCCGTCCAACGGATCATTTCCGGCGGCAATGAGGTTGTTCCACAATTCCACTATATTGCCGGTAATCAGCATGTTGCATATCGGAGCCGTGACTTTTCCGTTCTCGAAAAGAAGCCCCTCCACGCCATACGAAAAATCACCCGTGGCGGCATTGCAATTACCTCCATTGAAGTCGGTCACCAGAATTCCGCTTCCGCAGAGGCCCAGGATTTCGGCTTCGCCAATGCTGCCGGACGCAGATGCATTGTCCTGACCTTCAACCAGTTCGCTGCTGACGAACGGCTTTACCACCGGCCGGTTGGCACATTCGGAGGTGGCAGGCATGTCGAGTTTTCCGGACATGTATGTACTGATGAAATATTCCATGACCACGCCGTCGGTAATGATTTCCCGGTTCAGACACGCCCGTCCGTCTTGCTCGAAAAGAATCGCTCCGCATTTGCCTTTTTCCCTAGGCATATCCATGATATTCAGCCCCTTGGCGAATATCTGCTTACCGAGAGAGTCTGTCAGGAATGAAGATTTCTGCTGTATCGCCCTGCCTCCGAGAGCATCCAGGACCGGCTGGAGCAATCGTCCGGCAATCCTGTTAGAAACCACCATCACATGACGGCCGCCATCAGCATTGACAGGACCTATCTGGCTGACAGCCTGCATCACGGCCTTATGGCCGCAGTCGGAGGCGCGGACTTTTTCGGGGCTGATGCTGTAGTCCCACCAGAAACCGCTGTACTTGTCGCCGGCATTGTCCTCGACCGTCACCTGGGCGCAGACTTCGAATGAGGTTTCGGTATGGCGGCAATGTATGCCGTCGGAGTTCGTCAAATATGTGTCTGTCAATGTGTTATTGTATTCCACCTCTTCGGATACCACCTTCCAGTTTCTATCCGGTGCTGCCTCACGGAACTCCGCGAACACGGAGACATTTTTCGCCATTGCCAATTTTTCGTCTGCCGTCACGGTGTCATATCCGTACCAGACAAGTCCCATTTCGTCGCCACGCACGGCATCATTGGCAGTATCTTCCTTCGCCGGCAGTTTCCTGAACCGGTCGGGCGCGAGCATCCGCACGTTCTGCACGGCTTTCACCAGCAAGTCGCGTATACTGCTCTCCTCCAGCCTGTTGGTGGAAAAAACGCCGTATCTCCCGTCGGCATATACCTTGAAGGTCAATGCCCTGTCGCCGGTCTGGCGGATATTGTCGAGTTCCCCGTCCAGGAGGGCATAGATTTCCGTCCTGGCCTTGTCCAATGTCACTTGAACCGCTGATGCGCCGGCCTCGACCGCGAGTACCACGCTCCGGTCGGCAATCCTTGTTTCTTCCTCTGTTATAGCGTATTCCAGTTTATTCTCCATCTTGTTCTCCTCCTACCAGAAGATTGTTTACCAATACCGTCGGCATGCCGCATGAAACCGGTACCGACTGTCCTTTTCCGCAGGTCCAGGCGCTGTCGTCGATGACGCAATCGTTGCCTACGGCCATAATGTCTTTCAATGCCTGCGGACCATTGCCAATGACATTGATATCCTTTATCGGGCGCGTGAGTCTGCCGTCTTCGATGAGGAAGCCGCTCTTCACGAAGAAGGTGAAATCCCCTTCTCCGATTTTCACTTGTCCATTGCTGAATTCATTGACATAGATGCCTTTACGCACTGAGGCGATGATGCCGTCAGGCTCGGCGTTGCCGCTTTCCATATAGGTGGCGCGCATGCGTGGGATCGGGCTGGAGCGGAATGTTTCGCGTCTTCCGTTGCCGGTCGGGGCGACGCTGTAGTATCTGGCGCTGATGCGGTCGTGGAGGTACGAGGTCAGGATGCCGTCTTCGACCATTGTGGTCCTCTGTCCCGGCACTCCTTCGTCATCGAAATTAAGCGATCCACGGTTACCGCGGATGGTCGCGTCGTCCACGATATTGATGCCTTCGGGACAGACCCGTTTGCCCATCTTGTCGGAAAATATCGACTGGCCTTTCCTGTTGAAGTCGGCTTCAAATGCATGTCCCATGGCTTCGTGCAGCAGAATTCCTGATGCTCCTGCTCCCATTACCACCTGCATCTGGCCACCTTTAGGGCGCACCGCTTCGAAGGCATTGTCCAGTCCGTCGGTGATTTTTCCGGCGAGTTCGGTTATCAATGCGTCGGTGAGCATTTCGGCGCCTTTCCGGAGGCTGCGCGATACGTTTTTCTGGATTTTGCGGCTTCCGTTGTCGGCCACGAGCATGGCTTGTACAGTGGTCATCGGGCGGGTTTCGTATTTCATCTCGCCGAAGGAGTTGTACATGAGGTAATCGCTTGTCTGACTGGACAATGCGCAGATTACGCTGGTGATGCGGCTGTCGCGGATTTTGATGGCCTGTTCCAGTTTTCCGAGGAATCCGACTGCTACGGAAGGGCTTTCCTGTCGCCAGTCATTGACAATAGGATATCTGTCGGCTGCAGGGTTCGGCCGGCCGGGATAAAGTCTCCTGACCAGGCGGTCGCCGTTGTTTTTCTGCGCGGTGTATGTGGCGCCGATGCTGCGTGTGTCGCGGGGTGTCACAGCCGTGCCTTGCGAGATGGCGGATGCTGCTATCGCTGCGCTTTCCATGTCTTTCCAAGTGGTGCTTTCGGAGTAGGCGTAACCTGTCTTTTCTCCGCAGAGTACCCGGATGCCGACGCCGTAGTCAATGTTCAGGCCGCCGGATGACACTTCGCCGTCTATCAGCTGGTGTGTCTGGTTCATCGTATTCTCGAAGTAGAGGTCGCAGTAGTCGCCTCCATGCGAGAGTGCCGTTTCCGTAAGTTTCTGAAGGTCAGTGTCTCCGACCTTGAATATGTCCAAATAGTATTGCTTGTCCGATATCATTTTTGTTTTTCTTCTATGACGTTGTTCGCTTCTTCGGCGAGTTCACGTATTTTCATATATGTTTCTTCGTCTTTGATGATAAGTCTGTTTTTCTGTCCTTCTGCGACGACGCGGAAAGGTATCTGGGAGTTGTCTGCCAGTATCCACCTGTCAGCCATTGACTTATAGACATTGAAAAAATAATGCAGTCCTGCTGTATAGCGTCGGCGGATGACGGGTTCGGGGATGTTGTGCCCGCCTGCCGCGACTCTGGCGCGCACGCGTTCGACGGCGAGTTCGGGCGAGTTCAGCCAGAAGTAGAGAATCGTCACGGTGTAGCCTTGTTCGTGGGCGCGGTCAATCATGCGTTTGAGGCTTCTGGTGGCCAATGTGGTTTCGATGGCGAAGTCTTCGTGTCGTCTGAACAGGTAGTTCATTTTCAACAGCATGAGTTTGCCGGCTTGGATGGATGCCGCGTCCGGGCTGAATGGGGAGAGGCTCTTGGCGAATTCGTCGGAGTTCACGAATTGGCTGCATCCCAGCATTTCCGGCAGCAGCGCATATGAGGCCGTGGTTTTCCCGGCTCCGTTACATCCCGATATGACGTATAGCTGTGGCATGGCAATTAATTTTACAGTGTCAGTGTTTCAGGCGCTTGTTTCAGACGTCCTGTTTCAGACACCAGTTTTCAGGCGCTTGTCGCTGACAACATACGAAGATACGGAGAATTTCCGGTTCCGGCAATCGCGCGCGGGGGATTCTTGGTGGCGGGCGGGTGATCAGTGATGTGTGGGGTGGCGTCCATGCCTCCATGTCCCCTCCACCGCCCGGGCTTGTCTTGCGGATGGAATTCCGGGGTTGGTGTGAGGGGCAGAACGTCATGTTCAGCGTGGTCCGGCGTGAGCGTTAAAATGTCATGGCTTGCGTTGCCTGGCGTGCGCGTTAAAACGTTTTCTGCGCACGTCGTGATTGTTTTTCGGCTTGTCGTGCGTAGAAAACGTTTTAGTACGCACGAGGAATCCAGGGTAGTTTTTTCGCCATTTGTAAAAATATCGCGATTTGATATTGGAGATATAGAATTATATCCTATCTTTGTGAAAAATAAGATAATGCCGGAATTGTGGCGAATTTATGGAATGCGATTTTTCTTTTATTCACGTGAACATTAACCTATGCATGTACACGTAAAAAGTGCCGATGGACTTGCGAAATTCAATGTCTCTGAAAAAGGAGCGGAACTCGTATCGAATTCAGGGATGAAGTTAAAGGATATTAACCTGGCATTGGAAGAAATCATACGGCGAAAAGAAATCGTAATTACGGAATGGGAAATCAGATTTGGAAAATAAGGAGAAAATATGCGTATAGAAAAGATATGGTTCGATGGGAATAGGATTTATGCCCTGTTCGAAGATGGCAGAACATTGTGGCAGTCATTGCTATATTACCGGAATCTGATGAATGCAGAAAACAAGGATGACTATGTGATTGAAGATGACGGAGTTCATTGGTATGGACTGGATGAAGATATCTCTAATGAGAGTTTCGAATATGAGGATCCTGAGCCTAAAGGATTGTCGAAAATTCTTCTTTCGCATCCGGAATTGAATCTGTCCGCTATTGCAAGACGAATGGGATTGCAACAGAGCCTGCTGGCGGCATATTCAAGCGGAATGAAGCGCCCGTCTAAAGCAAGGGCGCAGCAAATAATATCAGAATTTCACAAAATAGGGACGGAATTGCTATCCATAGGTTCGAATTCACTTCCGGCTGCCGGATTCGGAAAACTTGGTGAGGTGGAGATAAATAACGATGCTGCAGAGAATATCGTTTCAGGATATAGCAGGCATTCAATCGAAGAGCGAAGCAGTTATTCTACTGGCGGGGTCCTCCGTGATGAAGGTATTGCCAGCGAGAATTCGATTCCGCAAAGGAGCAGCAAGTCACTTTCGGATTTATTACGAGAAACACTACAACGTAATGGAATGTCACAGAAAGAATTAGCGAAGTTATTATCGGTAAGTCCATCCCGTGTCAATGCCTATATTACCGGGAGGTCTATCCCTACGCTGAAGATGGCGGCAAAGATATGTCATGCATTGTCGATTTCTGCAGCCGAGATTTTGGGAACACAAGAAGAGTCGTGACCGGACGCTGGAGAGCGGTGGCAAGGAACTGGTGGACTTTGGCTGGGCACTGGTGAGCTCGGGCGGGATGCGGAGATAAGCGGGGATAAAATGTATCTTTGTCGGAGGAATATTGAAATGTAGATTTATATGGGTAACAGGTTACTTCGCATGGTGACAGTGCTTTCTTTTTCGTTTGCTGCAGGCAATGCCGCCGGACAGACATATCCCGGTGAGGAGATTCAGCGGAAGATGCTTGTGGAGGAGCAGGCGTTTCTGGCCAATATGAAAGAGGGGTTACAGCATGTGCAGATGCTGGCCGTGCGTGATGCGATGAAGGGAGATTATGGGGCATTGGAAGAGATACGGCAGAGCAGGAATCAAGCACCGATACTGCCGGAAAGCATTGATATAAAATATATTGCGTCCGATATTTGTTTATTTTCGCCTGCCGGTCGTGCGGCTCGGAAGAGACCGTTGTTGCTGTATTTGCATGGCGGCGGATGGTGTTTCGGCAGCATCAACAGTTGCGCGCGTTTTTGTGCAGCATTGGCGGAAGCCGGGGATTGTTGTGTTGCGGCGCTCAATTATCGGCTGGCTCCGAAGTTCCCGTTCCCGGCTCCGCTGGATGATTGCCGGAGGGCATTTGAATATGTGAAGTGTCATGCTGATGAGTGGGGTTGTGATTCTTTGCAGGTTTGCGTCGGGGGCGACAGTGCCGGGGGCAATCTGGCTTTGGCGACGGCAATGTCCGTGGAGGGCGTATGTAAGGTGATTCCGATTTATCCGGTGACGAAGCTTTATACGGAGGTCACGCCTTCTTGGGTGGAGTATGGCAAGGGTTATGGTGATGATGCCGAGCTGCTGGAGGCATTCAATGAGGCGTATTCCGGAGGCGCGGCACGTAATCCATTGGTATCCGTGGGATTGGCCAGCGATGAGACATTGGCGAAGCTGCCTCCGGTGCTTATCATTTCTGCCGGGCATGACATTCTATTCGACCAGACTGCTGAGTTCGCCGAGAGGCTCAATGGGCTCAGGCATAGTCTTTCTTACCATGTCTTCCCTACTGCCACTCATCTTTTCATAACGGTTCCGGGGCAGCCTACGGCGTTCAATGAGAGTGTGCGGATTGTTGCGGAGTTTATTAATGGGCGGTGAGGTGGCGTGGGTCGGTTAGCGCGCGCTGGTTGAGCGCTGACGTTGAGCTGGCGGGACGATGACGTGGAGCTGGCGGGATGCGGCCACGGTGGGTTTCGTAAGTCATTGATAATCAGATGGAGTTTTAGCATGGGCGTGGAAACGTGGACATTTTTTGGCTGCGTTTCCACGGTGCGTTTTATAACTGATTGATAATCAATGTTTCCAAAAAACAGGGCGTGGCTGCGTCCCGACCACTTTTATGGGTGCGACAAGGGACGCCCGGGCTTGTCTTGCGGAGGGAATTCCAGAGGATGGCGTGAGCATCAAAACGTCATGGCTAGTGTGGCCTGGCGTGAGCGTTAAAACGTTTTCCGCGCACGTCGTGGTTGTTTTACGGCTTATTGTGAGTGGAAAACGTTTTAGTACGCACGGGAGAGTCAGGGGGAAATAGGAAAATCGGAGAGAAAACAGAGTAAAGAGAGAAAGCAGAGAGACAGAGGACGCAGGAAAAACAGGGAAATTCGAAAAAAACAGAGGTAACAGAGTAAATGAGGGAAATCAAAAAAAAACAGAACAAAAGAGGACTCCGAGCAAACAGAGAAAAGGGACAATGAAATGGGACGAGTAGAATGTGGACGTAAAAAGGAAATAACAGACATACGCGGAGATAACAGAGGTAACAGACGAAAGCGAGGGCACTGCGGAATTGCAGGGTCCTCGCTTGGGAGTTATTATTCTATGTCCGTTATGTAACGTGAAAAAATAACCTGCTTCAGATCAGGAGAAGATTTTCGAGGATAGATTTCTTTTCGAAGAAGGAGTGTACTGGACGTACACGACTGATGAGAAAAGAGATATAGACCGAAAAGATTCCCTTAGATGATGCAGGTTATTTTTTGAATGTTACTATATTAACTGCGAACTGACAGAAAGGCAATTCGGGACGCCTACTGGGCAACGCCGTCAATGACTAGTTCACCGGTAGTTACAGGAACGAATCTGCCGTAGAGATTGCTGTGTTCAGGAGCGGTCTTGCCGGTCTGGGTTATGGTGTTTCCTGATTCGGTGATGTTATTGATAGTCAACTCGCCCACATTTGCAGTACCGACTACTACACCTACTCGCCAACCACCATCGTCAGTGGATGTGAGAACGCAATTCTTTACCGTACAGTCAGAAATGGTGTGGTAAGTTGCAGGGTTACAGCCGGCATGGCCGATAATACCACCTACAGAACCTTTAGCTGAAATTTTACAGCCCTCTACTGAACATTTGGTAATCTTGATATATGTGTCAACCGGTCCATCATTAGGTTTATTATAACCTGAGGTCCAACCGATTAGACCACCGACACGCGCGCCGCCGGTAGAAATCATTTCAGAATTCGTAAGATGACAATTATCAAGTTCAATCGTAGGCATGCTATCTACATTGCAGACAAATGCGCCAATACCCTGATCGCTGGTAGCATCGTTAATCTTAACACCATCCAATGTAAGATCCTTGACAACGATTCCTGAATTACCTGCGAATCCGCCAGCAAACAAAGGAGCATTAAGTCCGGAAATCTTGTGGCCATTACCGAAAACAGTCACGACACCGGCACCATGATAACCATCTACTTTAGCAGGCGTCCAGGTTTCACCCTCTTTCAGGACAATGTCTTTTCCAATTTCAATGACATTGTCACCAGAGCCTGCACTTGTAAATGCTGTAAGGGTTGCGCGGAGTTCTGCGGTCGTCATAACGACAGGCTTTGTGCCGCGGACAACTGTCCAGACGCCATTAGTCTCCACTGAAATGTAGCCAGGAGCGAGATAAGAAGCAGCATCATCAGTATTAGGATTAGCAGGATCAAATCCAGGGAATGTACCGCCATAGATTTCAACCTTGCCGGTTGAGCCATTCTGCTTATTTATAGTCCAATATCTTCCCCCATATTTTGCAGCAGTACTGAAAGTTCCACCATTTATGATTACATCACCACCAGTAGTATAAATAGTTGAGTTACCAGAGCCATTAGCATCAGCACCGACAGTATAAGTACCACCATTGATAGTCAGTTTACCGCCCGGCCTAGACCAAACCGCAACATTATCACCGCCTTCGCCGCCATCTACGGTTCCTTCGCCGTTGATGACAAGACTACCATAAACATCCAAAGCAACACTATTTGAATTATTCTTGATGGTCTTGCCGTTAAGGTCGAGAGTTACTTCCTTGCCTGGCAGCACTGCAACAGCCTCGCCGAGAACAAGGTCAGCGGCCAATTTCGCCTCACCGCCTGTCTCGAAGAGCGCTTTCAGAGACTCCTCATTCTTGATATTGACTAGGTCAATGTCATTGTCAGGTTCATTGAAAATAGGGACGATTTCGATATTGAAGATAACCTGCGAGGTGAGAAGGTTGCCGAGGATGTTGGTGCGGTAGTTGTTCTGAACCGGAGTCTGAGGCGAGGATGCTTTGACGGTTATACCGGTTTCAGGAATAAACTCTGCGGTAACATTGGAAATGTGTTTCGCGTCCTGCTTACCCATCGGAAGGATGTAGTTCATCGTCATCCACTTATAGTCGCCGGCCTTGGTGACGAGCGTTTCGCCAGGAAGTGCAGATTCGGTGAAAGTGACGACATCTTTGGCTTCTTTACCTTCTGCTTCGAAAGTGTCGAATACGGTAGCCACGTCGGTTGCCGTGAAGACGCTCTTGACCGGTTCCACGCCTGCGGCAACAGCTGCGTCATAGTCGGCAGTACCGAAGTTCACCTGTGCGAACGGACGGTAAAGTTTAATGGTTTCCGTCAATGCACCATTGACTTTCAGCTCTTTGCGGGTGGCATAGAATGCATCGCATTTCTCGTCGTTGGCTTCAGCTCCTTCGTAAGAAATCTTGATGTTCTTCAAGTCGGTGACGTCGTAAGGCGCACCTTCGGCTGCCTGTGCCCAGAACACGAAGTTGTACGTCTTGCCTTTCACGAGGCTGAATGTCACCTGTGTTTTCAGGTCTGTGAATGTGGCAGTCTTGTCGAGGTCGAGCTTTGTTTTCGCATCGTCGTTCTCATAAACTGACACATGGAGCGTCTTGGCGGTCTGACCGTCACCAAGCGCTTTGGTAGCCATTTCACCCGGCAATGCCGCCGTGAATGTAACGTCAACCGTTTGTCCGTCAGGAACTTCCGCCACCTGTTCTTTGTTACAGCTGACTGCAAGTAGTGTCAATGCGGCAGCTGCTAAATACTTAAATGTTTTCATATTGGTTATTGTTTGTTAATTTCGAATTATTTTGCTGTTTGAACCGGGTTTCCATCCACTGTAACATTAAAGAGAGTCGTATGAACTTTAGTATTGTTATTGATTTCGTTCCAAAGTCCATTGTTGATTGAAGAATCAAATCCAGTAGCAGAACTATTGGTTATCGAGAGTTTTCCTTTAATTCCTGACTCGGTATGCATCTGAATTGCAGCCTTACCTGTAATTACCGCGCTGGCTTCAAATGTGCAATTAATAATTTCAGCATCATATACGTAAGCGGCTTCATTAAACATCAGAATGCCCTTTCCATGCGTATTGAACTGGCATTTATCAACAATTAATTTCGAGGATTTATCTCCACCATAATACTTTATTGCATAATCATTTGCGGTAAATGTACATTCTTTAAACGAAGTTGTAGTAGGACCAATCGCTGCAAATAGTCCATTGATATTACAATTTGTGAAATGTAAATCAGTACGAGGAAATTGCGATTCTCTTCCATCACTAATGTATGTATTCTCGCAATTCAATGTTACATTTTCGAAAGAAATACTTTTGTTATCATATCCGCGTGATTCGTTCGGCACTCTTACAATCGTTGTAGTTTTGTCTTTACCTTTTACGACAATATCTCCTTTACAACCACTTTTGATTATGTCATATTCTCCTGCTTCAAGATAAACAGTCGCCGTTTCTCCTTCTGCAACATCAGCTATAGCAGCATTAAGTCCCTCCTGAGTCGTCACGGCAGGAATTTCCTCGACTTTCCACGCTTGTTTGCCTTCGTAAGTTATTTCAACTGCCCTATAGCCTTCAGCCACAAAGTTGGTGTGTTCTCCCTCTGCCTTATTATCAGCTGGGTTAAATCCAACGAAAGTGCCACCATAAATAGCAATTGCACATTTAGCTCTTTCGCTATCTTTCATATTTACGAGAAAACCAGCATCTCCCTCCATTTCAAATATACCTCCATAGATATTGCATTTAGCATATTTTCGATAAGCTGGACGCAGATAAATCAAATCACTTGATTTCCCCTCCTTATCCAAACCAGCATGGAAATATCCACCATAAATATTGGCTGTACCATCTGTGATGGTCACAGCATGGTTTCCAACACTTCCACTTCCTCCTTCCACTTTCAGATTTCCTTTGATATTTACAATTCCACCCTGAACGAGAATAGCCTGAGAACCATTTCCGTATGTAGAATTAGACGGTCCCACAACTGTTCCTTCTCCATCAAGGGTCAATTCGCCACCTCCTACAAATATCAATTCTGACACACTAGGACTAAAACCTGCAGCAGGTGCCAATGATGCACCACTTGCAATAGTTAACGTACTCTTCTTCTTACTTGACATTGAAGTTGAGAATTCAATGTCACTAGAAACTGTAGCCTGTCCGAAAGTAGCTAATGCTGCCGCAAGCTCGGTTTCGTTTTTTGGATTGTTAAGATCCATATCTGATGTCTCCGTCTCGAATCCAGGATTAACAACCACATTAAACTCAGCTGAGCCTGTCAGGAAATCACCTACAATATTTGTTCTCCAATTTCGTTTAAGAGGAGTATTAGGAACAGTAACAGTATAATTTTTTCCACCCACTTTTAAAGTTGCGGTAACATCATAGACACTACCCTCTTCCGAAGCAAATATATAATTCATAGCCATATACTTATATGACTTGCCTTCAACTGTAATATTTCCTTCCGGAATCTCTGCAGCAGCAAAAGTAGTTGTCTTCGTCTTAGAAACCTGCTCCTCTGCCAATGGCGAGAATTCGGTCGGGATATATACAATCTTAACTAGAGATTTCGCCTCACTAAAATCAATAGCCTTCTCTTTATCGCCGACCTTATACGAACCAACTGTACCGATATTCACCTGTGCAAAAGGTCGTTTAAGATCAATGGTCTTGCTGACAGGACCAGCAATCTTAAGCCCCTTCTCCACTGCGAAGAACGCATCGCGATTCTCATCATTGGCGCCCTTATGAGTCGTATAATCGGCTGTGATTTTCTTCAAACCTTCAGTCTCATCAATGGTATAGTAACCAGTCTCAGCGGTCTGCGCCCAGAAAATGAAGTTATAGATTTGGTCTTTAATAAGTTGGAAAGAAACTGTTGCCTTCTTGCCACTTAATTCGGCAGTCTGTACACCTAAACCTTCAATCACATTTCCTTCGGCGTCGAATACCTGATAATATAGTTTAGATGCAGTCAAGCCGTCACCAATAGCCTTCGTGCCGATGACTCCCGGGACGTCGACTGAGAATGTAGCCTCGACCATGGCACCTTCACCAGGGCCGACCTGCTCTTTTGCGCAGGCTATCGCAAGGACCGACATTGCGGCGGCTGCGAAAGATTTCAATAATTTTTTGTTCATAGTTTTATGTGTTTTAAAATATTATTTGTCAACGTATTATGATATTGTATTCCCCGTCAAAACCTGGGTCAATCGCCACGCCGCCTCCGGTATCCTGCATTAGGAAACTGCCTTTCACGGTGGTTAGCATGCTGCGTTTCAGCGGAACCTCTATCGGGTTGGTCATGGAGAGGCGGACTCCGTTTTCGTCGAAGAGGCCGACGGCGACCATGACACTGGACTCGCGACCGTTCACCATCACGTAGTCGAAGCCCAGACGAGCATTGTGCTCATCTATCAATGTAATATCAGAAGTAAATGAGACGCCGGTGCTGGAGTCGCACGGCTTGTTGTCTCGCATGTTGAACGTCGACGGCATGTAGCCGGTGTAGTAGAAAACGACGTTGTACTTCTTCAGGTCGACTATCGGCGATTTGCTGTCACCTTCGCCCTTGGTTCCGCCGACCGCGCGGTCAGGGTCGTCGCTGTCAGAAGCAGACTCCCCAGCGGATGCAGATGAAGCTTCGGAACCGTTTTCCTTCTTCCTCATGTCCGTGATGACCTTGGTGATGAACTCCTGGAGGTCGGTCGTGATGAACTCGAACTTCGCCAGAGGACGCGCCATGTCCACGGTGCCGCTCACAGGCGGGACAGAGGCACCGAAACGCTCCACGGTCAATTCCTTGTGACCCACGAAAGCATCACGGAAATCATTGTTTCCCTCATGCTCGCCCTGGAGACGTATCTGTCTGAAATTCTGCGTGTTGTAGAAGAAATCCGCATCAGAATCCTTGTCCACGAAATCCGTCCAAACGTAGAAATCATATGTACCTTCGTCAATGCGAAGAGTCACTTCGTTGTTAAGGTCGGAGATGTCGTCCTTCGTGAAGATGTAGCGTCCGTAAGGGGTCTCCGCGAACGAATTGTCGCCCAGCTTGCGGTACGCCTCCACGACGTAACGGATCTGATAGTCACGCCCGTCCTTCGAACCACGGGTATCGTTCAGGTCCAGGACAATGAACTGCGGCAATGCCGTGTCGAAGTCCAGCTTCAGCGTGGCGTCGGCAGGAAGGGTCTCAGGCCATTCGTGGACCGCGCAGGAGGCGGACAATGCCATCGCGGCCAGCGAGGCCGTCATTATTTTCAATGCGTTTCTCATCTACCCCCCCCACTTTTTTAAGGTCAAAACTGTATGAGAACGTCACTGAGACATTGTCAATGCCCACGAACGTGGTATGATATGAGCCCTCTTTCGGGCCGTTCTTTTCATTGTAGAAGCGGTCGTACCAGACGTCATAGACGCCTCCGCCGAGGGTGAATTCCATCTCCCAGCGAGGGTTGCGCTTCGACAGCGGCATCCTGTAGCCTGCGGCAATGCCTCCTCCCCATAGAGGGCGGTCGCCGTAGCCGGTCTGGATTCGCCAGTCACCTTTCGTGGCGTAGTTGAAATACGCCGTCCCGAAATGTGCGCCCACGAAGAGTCCCTGCGGCTTGGTGAACCACCAGCGGAACTCAGGCTGCACGGCGAAAGTCCTGAATTTCAATTCCCTGCTGAAATAGTCCAGGGCGGAGTAATATATCGGGAGAGAGAACGAAATGTGGCGCGTGATGTCCACCTCGACAGCGACATTGGACATGAACATTGCCCAGCCTATGGCATTGGTCTTTATGCGAAGCTTGCGGGTCCAGTCAGGCGCGGTTTCGGGCATCGGCATCGGGCCGAAGGACAATGAGTCCGCGAGGGGCCGGAAGTCGTCTGCGACGGCAATGTCAGTATCGGCGATCGTCGGGACGGCGAGGTCGGGGTTCCGCACGCCTACCTCTATATATACGTTGAACGCGCGAAGCTCCGGGAACATGTTGGTATACATATAGCGCCATGCCGCACCACCATGAAGCTGCTGCAGTTCGCGTTTAAGTGTCTGAGTATCATGCTCTGAAGAGAGCAGCGACAGGACTTCGTCTCGATATTTCATGCCGGAGTGCGACACGAGTTCACCGAGGCCCGCCCAGTCTTCGACCACGTCTTCTATATGGAGGACATCGTCGGCGAAGGTGAGGTGGCGGCGAAGATATGCGGTGAGGTTGTCGCTTCGTTTTCCAGATATTTTCCTGTTGATTTCCAATGTTCCTTCTGGAGATGCTCCGGCCTTATATGTGACGTCAAGAATCACGAATGCGTCGGATTCGCTCTGGAATGTCTTGACTCGGGAGATGAATGCGTCGACTTGAGACTGGTTGTCGCGGTATTTCGGGTCGAAGGTGGAATAGCCCTGGCGGAAATACACTCGTAGGGAATCTGCCATCTGTTGAGCGGATGCAGAAACGCTGAAAAGTGTCAGTATAATGGTTATAATAAAATTTCTCATTGAGTATAACTTTACCCAATCCACAGTTCCGAGGACTAAAACGTTCCAAAAATAAGAAAAAAATTTTTACGTTGTACACCTAGAAATAATAAATGACGCAAAATTTTTATTTTTTGCGCCATTTATTATATTTCTATATCTCTGATTACCAATCGTTCACTAGAAACCGGTGTACGACCAAGGTGTAATCTGGTATAGTTCCTCTTTCACGGAATCACTTACCTGAAGGCCGTCAATGAAAGTTTTGATGGTATTCTCATCGATTACGCTTCCGGTGCGGGTCAATGCCTTGAGGGTTTCATAAGGATTCGGGTAACCTTCGCGACGGAGAATCGTCTGGATAGCTTCCGCTACTACCGCCCAGTTGCGGTGAAGATCAGCCTGGAGAGCATCTTCATTGAGAATCAATTTGCCGAGTCCCTTCTTGAGAGAAGCGAAGGCGATCAGGCCGTGTGCCACAGGGACACCGACATTGCGGAGAACCGTGGAATCTGTAAGGTCGCGCTGGAGACGGGAAATCGGCAATTTCATTGACAAGAACGTGAAGACGGCGTCAGCCATTCCGAAGTTGCCCTCGGCATTTTCGAAGTCAATAGGGTTCACCTTGTGCGGCATCGCGGAAGAACCGACCTCGTTCTTGTTCACTTTCTGCTTGAAATACTCCATCGAGATGTAAGTCCAGATGTCGCGGCAAAGGTCTGTCAATATGGTATTTATGCGACGGAGGCAGTCGAAGATGGCTGCGAGGTTGTCGTAATGCTCGATCTGGGTGGTCGGGAAGGAACGCTTCAAGCCAAGCGACGATACGAAATCATTGCCGAAGGCTATCCAGTCAATGTGCGGGTATGCGACTTTGTGCGCATTCATATTGCCGGTGGCGCCGCCGAATTTGGCCGGATAGGTCAGGAGCGCGAACTGTCTGAGCTGCTCTTCCAGACGGACCTGATAGACCTTGAACTCTTTTCCGAGACGGGTCGGGGATGCCGGCTGGCCATGGGTCTTCGCGAGCATAGGAACTTCTTTCCACTCCTCTGCCATGCCTGAGATGATGTCCAGGACCTCTTTCAATGCCGGCATATAGACATTTTCCATGGCTTCTTTCAGCATCATCGGCTGCGAAGTGTTGTTGATGTCCTGCGAAGTGAGGCCAAAATGCACGAACTCCGACCATTTGTCGAGGCCCAGTTCATGGAAATGACGCTTGATGAAGTACTCGACCGCCTTCACGTCGTGATTCGTGGTCTTCTCGATTTCCTTCACCTCCATCGCCTGCTCCGGAGTGAGATTCAGGTAGATGTCACGCATTGCCTGATATTTCGACTTGTCGACGTCTGCTAGCTGCGGCAGCGGAATTTCACAAAGTGCAATGAAATATTCAATCTCGACGCGGATGCGGTATCTGATCAATGCGAATTCACTGAAATAGCTTTTCAGCGGTTCTGTCTTGGAGGCATAGCGTCCGTCAATCGGCGATACTGCCAATAATGAATGTGTGTCCATCTATCTAAAAATTAAGGTGTGCAAATTTAATAAGAAGTCGCGACAATCCAGCCTTTTGCGGCAGGAATTTCAATGCTCCAGCTCACGGTAAAGGGTCACGGTGCGCACGGCTTCAGCCACGTCGTGGACGCGAAGGATGTCTGCGCCCAGGCACAATGCCTTGTAATGCAAGACCTGCGTGGCAGGCAGCGATTCTTCCGGAGTAATACCGAACTTCCTGAATATCATACTCTTGCGCGACATACCCACCAAGATACGTTTCCCGAGTTCGGCGAAATGGTCCAATTCCCTGAGCATCTGATAGTTCTGTTCAATGGTCTTGGCGAAACCGAATCCGGGGTCAAGAATCCAGTCTTTCACGCCAGCAGCTTCTGCCTTCGACGCGAATTGACGGAAATAGTCCAGCACCTCGGCGGTGACATTGTCGTATTCCGTAAGGGACTGCATGGTCTTGGGATTGCCCCGCATGTGCATTGCCACGAAAGGAAGGCCGAGCTCGGCGACGGTACGGAGCATTTCATCCGACTTGTCATACATTCCTTCGCCGGCCGTAACATCATTGACAATGAACTGGCCGATAGTGTCGAAGGTGCGGCGGACGACGGATGGCCAATATGTGTCGACGGAGATGGCGATGTCGGGGAATTCCTGCCGGATGGCTTTCAATGCGGGTTCGAGCCGGCGGCATTCCTCGTCTTCGCCGACGGGGTCGGATCCGGGTCTGGTGGAGCATGCGCCGATGTCGAGTATAGTGGCGCCGTCTCCGATCATTTGGGCTGCACGGCTGACAATGCGGTCGAGGTCATCGTTTCCCGAGCCGTCAAGGCAGCGGCTTTCCGCGTAATATGAGTTGTCCGTGATGTTGATGATGCCCATCACGTCGATTTTTCTTCCTGGGTTCATAGAGTTCATAGTTTGCAAATATAATCATCTTTCGGCATATTGCAGATATGAAAAATCCGGGATGGCTTGTGGGCCGTCCCGGAAGAATCTATTTAGATAGTCAGTGACTATTTGGAAATCTGGATGTTGTCGATGAACCAGCGTTTCTGTGTTACCTTGTCACCATCAGTAAGGTCTGTCGGTCGGATAGATATCCTGTCGGTAGACTTCAGTCCTTTTATCTGAATCATGACATTTTTCCATTTCAACTGGCCTTTTTCCCAGTCATTTACAAGAACATCGCTGATTTTCGCCGTACCGGCAGCAGTAACGATCTGACCGTCGCCTTCAATCTCCACTACAAGCTTGACCTTGTCAATGTTGCCTTTTCCTGTCATGTGAGGACTCCAATCGAATGAGAGTGTCACATCAGAACCATCGGCAGCAGCGATTGCAGGCAATTTAAGACCATGATGCTTACTGGTCGCACCGAATTTCATATAATATTTCTGCGAATATGCGCTCTTTGCAGCAGGGTTCAGCATCTCGTATCCAATTTCAGCAAACTTGTCCAGCAAACCTTTCTGAGTAGTCTGCGTATAGATATTCGGGGCGTTGCCACTTGCATTGTTGTCACCTACGGAATCCCCTGAGCCATAAGCATCAGCCCAAGGTTTGATCCACATGAAATCATCAAAATAGTAGACACCCGAAGCGGCCTGTGAAACATTGAGCTTGTATTCATAACCGTAATCCGCATTGGCAAATACTATTTCGCCATTTCTTGTTTCAGCAGCGGTATTCGCTTCGAACTGAACCGAAATCGGATATGTTCCGGCCTCAGGGACACCTGCAGCAGGCAGTTTGATCCATGACGGAGCCGTAACCGTGAAAGGAACATTGGACTGGACAGTAAACTTCTTGGTCTCACCGAAACCTGAAATCGTAGTGACTCCGGAATATGAGGTGATTTTGACTTCCGGTTCGAACTTGTTCTGGTCCACGGTCACGACTGATTCAATGTTACCCTTGTAGAAACGGATTGTCGCAGTTCTTGCTGCTCCTGTAACATTGGCTTCTGCCTTGAATTTCAATGTCTTGGACTCGACCATCGCCTTCGTTGATACTACCGGCACGGCAGTAATCCAGGAGTCGCTGATCTCCGTCTGGAAATCAACATTGGCTTGAACCTTGACGGTGAACTCTTCGCCCTTGCCGCTGACAGTCTTCTTGTTGCCGTCAGAGATGCTGATGAGAGGGTCGAGATCGCCGCCGGCAGCGGATTGAACCACTGTGATATAGTAGTGGGACACACCGGACTTGATGTCGATCTGGCCTTTTCTTAAAGAAGAGGATGTGCTTTCCTTACATGTAACGACGATGGTCTTCTCATCATCTGCTTCTCCTGCAGTTTCACTGAGGGTAATCCAATCCACATTCGGTGTCAATGTAAATGCACTGGTGGATGTTACCGTGAACTTCTTGGTTCCTTCAGGAACGCCCTCGAAGGTAATTATGTTGTTCTCCAGGCCTGAGACAAGAATATCCGGTTTGGAAACGTCCTCCGTACCTGCGGCAATCACAGAAATTTCAGGCTGATTATCCGAATCGGCGGTATAAGCCAAACGGAAAGAAGATGTATTAGGCACTTCCTGCCACTGACTGCCAGTCCAGTTCGCAGCACAAATCAATCTGAACACTACGGCATCAGTTGTATTGGCATAGTTGACTACTGCTGTAATGACATCATTGTCAGCATCGGAAGAACCGCCCTTGAACTGATGGGTATAAGATACCTCCTTAGTTATTGATACAGGTTTCTCCTTGTTGTTGGTATCGCCTGTAATCGATCTTGTGATGAGTTTGGACGCATCTTTCCATTCTTCTCCGTCCTTGTACTGAAGCCTCCAGAATTTCAGACCGGAGCCGGATGTCCTGGCCTCGAACTTGAGTTTGACAATAGAGCCGGCAGAGATAGGTGAATTCGCCTTGAATTCCAGGTAATCCCCAGGCCATGCCCCACTGACGCGCGGATTCTTTCCGCTCACATCCAAACTTGTTTTTCCGCCGATTTCGCTTCTGTCAATGACATGATAATAGATCTGACCGTCACCGGTAACAGGGGCGATCTTGTGCTCGGAAGCCCAAGACGGATAGTCATTGGAAGCGGCAGCCCATTGAACAGGGAAGCCTTCTACCGAAGCCTCGGTCGCAGGATACTGGATTATAGGAATAATGTCAGTGTACTCCTTTACGCCTTCGGTTTCATTCAACTTATATGTAACCTTGAGATTGGCTCCACGGAGGCCACCTGCATTTGCAGATACTGTAAAGTTCAGAGTATCAATGTGCTTGGACGCCACATGCTCATTGGCATCCTTGATCCAATCAACGTCAGTCGTCGCATATTCCTCCATAGGTTCGAGAGAATAATCCCAATCGACATTGGCCAACACCGTGAGTTTGAGTTTCTTGGCGGTGGCGTTCACATCGTACTTCGCCTCACTAAGTTCCACAAAATCAGGGCTTTTGCTCTGATGAACAGTAAGAAGTCCCGGAAGTTCTTCGAAACCGTTTCCTTTATCGAACCAGATGTAGAAATATGCGTCACGGTCTTCCTTGTTGGAAAGATTTCTGGAAGCCTTGAAAATGAACTTTCCATCCTTTTCTCCGACTGCCGGGAAAGGTGACACCCAATCATAAACCACATTTTCATCCGCAGGGGCAATTTTCCAGCGGAGGTTGGACCGGACCTCGAAAACAGAGGAGGCCAGCACGTCATCATTTCCGGTTTTTACGGATTTTTTGGCTGAATATTCCTGATGCGCGAGATTCAGCGTATAATTGAAATTCTCCGAATCCGTGTCGACTATCACATCGCTCCCTACCGAAATGGTAAAATTAGGAGTGCCTTCAATCTTGAACTCTGTCTCCTTTTGGCAAGATACCGCCAACGCAGAGAGAGCCACCGATGACAACACGTAAAATATCTTGTTCATACTAAAATTCATTATTTATTCCTGTGAGAACCATTAAGTTTCAGATATGACCAATCCAATGCAGTATGCATATTGTTGTCTCCGCCCATACGGTTGAGAGCTTCTTCAACATGCTGCTTGTTGGATGTCACGGTATAGTTAGGATAGCCCAACCTTGTAGGGAGTTCATTGTCATTTGCACCTGTACCGACGCCGATCGTAAGCAACGGATATTCGGTTCTTCTCCACTCATGATACTGCTCGAAACCGCAATAGAAGAGGGACAGGTACTTTTGTGACAGAATCAGTTCCAGCGGGTCTGCATAGATGCTGGTTCCATCCTTTGCGGCAGCCTTGTCATAAGATGCCAACTTCGACTGTTTAAGTGTCTTCACATCGCTCTTCCTGATGGTCTTAGCCGCAGGAGAAGCCTGACCGATGGCATCCCATTTCTCGATATTGGCGTCAAGCGCAGCCTCATACAATGTCTTGGCAGTCTGACCGGATATAGTAAGTTTTCCTCTTTCAACTCCTTCAGCTTCAATGAAAAGAATCTCAGAATAGTCCATGATGAAGCCCGGGAAATCAGCCCTGTTGATGAAGGAATTGTCCGGATATGACGGTTTCTTATTTTCTTCCGCATCCGTATCAGAAGGCAGACAGCCGGAAACAACGCCTACCCAGTCACTCTTTCCCATCTTTCCGAACATTGCCATACGCGGGTCTACGAATATGGACTTGCCCTTGCTGTTGTATTCGACTGTCATCTTTATGACTCTTTCCGTAAAGCGATAGCCCTGGAAATTCGTTGCAGTCTGCTTCTCCTGGCCCCAGAAAGACATATATGGGTCCTGAGACTGGAACGGTATCATGGCATTGTCCGAATTCGAGGTCATTACCGGATATTTGGACGGATTGTCGATGACTTCCTGGATCTTGGCCCAGTTGCCGTCGTTCATTCCGGAATAGCGGCAGAGAATCCTGAGACGGAGGCTGTTGGCAAATTTGATCCATTTCATGACATTGTCGCCATACATCTTGTCAAGACCGGATTTGGAAGGAACCGGTTTCTTGGAGAGGTACAGACACGCACTGTCCAGGTCATTCAGGAAACAGTCCTGAAGGTCGGACTGGCTTTCGAACTTAGGTGTCCTGTTCGCAGTAAACTGATAAGCCTCAGTATATGGGATATCACCGAAAAGGTCAGCGAGATTCGAGAGGTTGTACACCTTCAGAATCAAGCCAAGTGCCTCATAATAAGGGTCATTCCACTGCTTCGCCAATGTAATCATGTGCTGGCAATCACCACCATAACGCGCGTAATTGTCCCAAATCGTCTGCCAATTACCATTGGTTACTATATATTCCTTGATATGCTGAGTCTGGCCTGCCGTATATGCAGTCATCTGAATCAGCTCATTGTTATAATATTGGCAAAGCTTCTGGGACTGGTATCCGATGCCGTAGAGTATCGGCTCGAAACAGCTGCTCGCATAGATCTTGCCGAAATCCATCTTGTTCGGATTCGTATTTATATCTTCGAAGTCGCCAGTGCAGGCAGTCATGCCGAGGGCAGCAGCCGCACCGAACATTATTTTCTTTATTGTATTCATATCTCTTAGAATCTGATCTTGATGTTGGCACCGAAGGATCTGGTCATAGGCAGTGAACCGGACTCGATACCACGTTTGGTATTGGATCCTACATAACCGGTAACTTCCGGATCATAGAACGGATAGTTGGTTATGCAGAAAAGATTCGTAGCATAGGCTGACACGGTAATTCCCTGGATAACCTTGGTCTTTTCCATGAGCTTCTTAGGGAAGTTATAGGAAACCGTGAGTTCTTTAAGCTTGAAGAATGAGTTGTCGTAGATGTATTCTTCGAAGTTGTAGCGGTTTGCCTTATATGTAGAATAGTACGATACTATATCGGTAGTAATCGTATTGTTCTTCTGATAAGTAATACTGCCGTCAGCAGCCTTTATGGCATTCACGCCCGGAGCGACAAATCCGTCATTACGGCCTTCAAGTGTATTCTTGAGCTTACCCTGATAACCGAGGATGCCGGCGGTGACAGAAGCGGTCTTTCCACCGATCTGTCCGGTGAAAGTAGCATTCAATGTAATGTCTCTCCACTTCAAGGATGTCGTAAGACCTCCCAGCCAGTCAGGATTTACATTTCCGTAATATTTGAGATTGGAGCTGTCATCCAATGCCGGTAGTCCGGTCTTGGCATTGATGATATCCATGCCCGAGCAGTCCACCTGGTTTCCGTTTTCATCGAGATAAAAAGAGCCTTCCGGAGCTTGTTTAAGACCAAGTCCCCACAATTCACCCATCTTCTTCCCTACATAGTCGTAAACGAAGAGACGGCTTCCGATGGTAGTACCGTAGTCCTCCTGGAACGGATTGTCATTGTTCCAGCCGTCATACATTCTCTTGAGAACGCCGATGTTGCGGGACGCATTGATACCGATGGTCCATTTCCAATCCTTGGTCTTGATCGGAGTGAAGTTCAATGCGATTTCAATACCCTTGTTGCGGATAAGGCCGACATTGGTGGTATAATATTTCGCACCGGTGATGTAATCGTAAGGGACATCATAGATCTGGTCAGTCACATCTGACTGATAGAGAGCGATATCCACGCCGATTCTGTTCTTGAGGAACTTGGCTTCGAGACCGGCTTCCCATGTTTCCACATTTTCCGGCTTCAAATAGTAGTTCGGATAGGTTGCCGCAGGACGGTATCCTCCAGGGAAAGCAGTGGCAGTATATCCGTATGAGATGGAATAAGGAGTGGTATCCTTACCTACATTCGCCCAGGATACACGTGCCTTCAAGAAAGAAACGGCCGGAAGCCAGTCCTGGAATTTAGCGACCTTGTCAATGAGGACAGAGGCGCTGACTGAAGGATAGAAGTATGACCAGTTGCCAGGTGAAAGTGTTGAAGACCAGTCATTTCTGGCAGTAAGGTCGAGGTATGCCCAATCATCCCAACCGAAAGAGACGAGTCCATAAAGGCTGTTCACCACTTTTTTCGATCTGTAAGCACTATAGTCCGGCTGTGTACCTGCAGGATAGTTGTTTACATTATATACGCCTTCAATGTCAAGTTTATCGAGAGTGTATTTCCAGCTCCTTCTGTTGTAGGTCATGTTGTTGCCACCGAATCCGGCAGTAAGGGTGAGCCTGTCATGAACGAAAGAATCGGTGTATTTCAGCATGAAGTCGGTATTGAACTCCACAAGGAAGTTTGACTGCTCGCGATACCATCCCTGAGTATAATTGTATGTATAGAACGGCTTGCGCTGTGTACGGAACTCATTGGTCACATCGGCTCCCGATTTCAGGTCGAGAGTGAGTTTGTTTTTCCAGAGGTTGATATTGAGTCCGATATTGCCGAAGAGCCTGTCCTTGTCCTGGGTATTAGGCATCGCATACAAAATACGGTAAGGGTTATAGTAATTGTTCTTGCCGACAAGCATGTCGGTATCGCTCGTGAAAGTCTCTTTGTTCCAACGTCCCTGAAAATACTCGTCCTTGTAGTTCTTCATAGAGATGTTTGTCGAGTTCCAGACAAGCTGATAGACTACGGAGTTGTTGGAATAACCAGTAGACGGCATATTGTCTGAGTCAGTCATGAAGTAGTTCACATTGGCAGTGAGCTTGATATACTTGTTGATCTGGCTCTTGACAGCGAGTGAAACGGATTTTCTCTTGTATCCGGTGTTAGGCAGGATATATTCGTTCTTGGTGTTCTTGAATGAGAGACGCACGGAGGTTCCTTTGCCGTTGCCGCCTTCGATGGAAACGGAATTGTCCCATGTCCAACCAGTACGGAAAAGTCCTGAGTACCAGTCATCCTTATAGGTCCAAGGAGTCCTTTGGGCCAAACCGGTGGCATAATCCATACCGTCCTGCTGGAAGCGCATCTTGCTGGCATCGTACTTTTCACCGAAAGCATAGCGGCTATAGTTACGAGGCAGGCCTTCCACGTTGTGTTCAGCGTTGAAGAAGTTGTATTCATTCAAGCCGAGGTCGGAACCTGAACCGTATTCCGTCTGGAAATCAGGCCAATATCCTGCCATGTCAGCAGTGAATTGGGATGAATAGGTCACGCCGATACCTTTGGCCGTAGAACCTGATTTGGTGGTGATGATGACTGCGCCGTTACCTGCACGTGAACCGTAGAGGGCTGTGGCAGCAGCACCTTTGAGGACCGTAACTGATTCAATATCATCAGGATTGAGGTCAGATGCACCGTCACCGAAGTCGATCGGGTTGTCCTGGTTGGTATATCCGGAACCTGATGCATTGGAAATAGTACCTGATGTGATAGGAATTCCGTCCACGACGTAAAGCGCCGAACTGTTGCCGTCCAGGGAGGATTCACCGCGGACTACCACCTTGGTGGAACCGATAGGGCCGGATGCCTTGTTGAATTGCACGCCGGCTACTTTTCCTTCCATACCGCTGAGCCAGTTGGAGTTCTGCACATTGTTAAGGTCTTCTCCGGTCACTTCCGTAGCGGCATAACCGAGAGAGCGTTTTTCTCGTTTCATACCCAGTGCGGTCACGATTACCTCGCTGAGCTGTTCAGAATCCGGTTTGAGAATGATGTCATAAACCGAAGATTTGGAAACTGTGACGTTCTGTGTCTTGTAGCCCATGAACTGGACACTCAACACGTCACCTTCCTTGGCATTGACGGAAAATTTTCCGCTGCCGTCAGTGATTGTAGCTACATTCTTGCCTTCGACAACGACTGTAGCTCCAGCCATAGGCTGGGTCTTATCTGTGTCGTAAACCGTACCGCGGATCTGGCTCTGCGCATGTAGGGAGAAACTTCCTCCTACGAGCATCAGGACAGAAGCGACTGCAGTCAGCAACGACTTTCCATAAGAGTTGAACATATTGATGCGTTTTATTGGTTTGTATTATTATGTATGCTGTTTCAAAATGCTGTTTCAAGCATCTGACATGCTATGCGTGTGTGAGGTTTATTTATAAGCATCGGTCGAGAATTCTTTCGGGCGTTTCATCGTCTCTGAGTAGACATTTCCGAATTCATCTGTGACCTTGATGTCGATGGTGGATGTCGCGGATGAGGCTTTCACCTTGAACATGTGGTAGTTTTCCTTCGTGATAAATGCCGGCGTTTCAGTAATCGAGGAATTATTGAAACGCTTGGCTGTCAAAGCCGCGATATGAAGCGGGTCATAGCCCTTCACACGCGTACTTGTGAGCGTCTTGCCGTTCTCCTTGATTTCTATCTTCCATTTCGGATTCCAGTTCCAGATGTTTATAAGCACCTCATTGTCAGAGTTCTTAGGATAGGCATCAGTATATTTCTCGAACTTCGATTTCAATGCTGCCGGCACTTTAGGAGCATCTTTCTCGACAGTGAACCAGACATTGTTCAGGTCATAGGATCGGAACTGCTCATTATCATCGCGTCCAGTGCCCTTGTAGCGCCATTTCTTGTCCGTGCCGGTGATATCCCAGACGGAATATCCGCCAGGTGCGCCGTCCGTACAGATATGGATGCCCGGAGTGAGATACCCCGACCACCACCATGACGCGCAGACTGCACCTGCATTGTGCTCATAGATGCCTTCAGAGGATTTTTTGTCCACGTTATAAAGCACGTGGGTGTGTCCGGTTACGAAATCCACATTGTAGCCCTTGAATTTGGAGATCAATGTACTTGAGTTTGTCAGGTTATAATTGTATATATTCAACAGATTCTCAGCGCCTTTCGCATAAACCGGCGCATGAGAAGTAACGATGACCGGTGTCGTCTTGGAAACGTAGGAAAGATCTTTCGCGAGCCATTTCAACTGCTCATCCGTAACCTCGGACTTGTATGCGCGCTCCGGTTTGGCGGAAGCCGCTCCCCCGACATTGGTACAGAGGATATCATCGAGCACGATGTAATGCACGTCGCCGATATTGAATGAGTAATAGGTCGGGGCAATGTCTTTCACGTATTCGATGACAGTATTGAAGTCGCCGTCCTTGCACATGTCATGGTCATGGTTTCCGATAGTGTGGAAGAACTGGACTTGCTTCGCAGCATTCTTGAAATAATAATTGACGCTTTTCAGGTACTGAGGGAAGTAGTAATTCCTGGAATACCAATAAAGGTCCCAGGTCATGTCACCGAGGGTGATGACGTAGGACTTGACGTCGTCATCCATTATATCCGCCTTGACTTCTTTCATGCAGTTGTCAAACTGATTCAAATCGTTCGTCCTGTCAGCCAGATGCATGTCGCCGAGGAAATACACACGATATTTGTCCTGATTCACCTTCACCAGGTTAAAATCATGACGTTCCGCCTTGTCTGCTTTCTCGGTCAATGTCGCATGGAACTGAGGAAGCACGCCTTCGGAACTCACCTCATAACCCTTTGGAATAGAAATGAATACATAGCCCCATTTCTTCGCGGATGTAAACTGGTACACGCCGTCCTTGTCCGTTTCCACCACTTCGACGCCGTCCGAAACGACCACGCCCGCCAGCCCTTCGCCGTCGCAATGTACCACGCCGTACACGTTATTGTCGCCGGTCGGCTTAATGTCGACCACATCGAAGATTATGTCAATGTTTATGTAGCCGACGATTTTAGTCCGGGAATTCCTGCGGACCAGCATTTCGTAGCGTCCGGTGGTGACTTTCGGGTCCAATGTAAATGTGAAACTGCCTTTGTCTATGGACTTGATCTGATTGTCGAAGCTTTCCGCGGTATTCATCAGCACGATTACGTCGCCCTCCTCAGGTCCATGACTTCCTACGACCTTCAATGTCACGTCTCCGCCTTTTTTCGCTCTCACGGAGTTATCCAGTATTATACCGGAGACATTGATCGGAGTGCCGTCAGGATTATCAGGAGTTTCTTTGGTGCCGTCACAGCCCGAGAATACCACCATGGACAAGGTGGTTAAGAAAACGACAAGAATTCGTTTTAGCGTTTCGTTTCGAAAGTATTTCATATTCGTTATGTTCGTATTCCGTAGTTAATCGGTTTACATTTCGAAACAAAGGTAGTACAAAAAAAGATTTCCCACAAAAAAAATTAGAGATGGCCAATCCGTAATTATTGGTCATCTCCTCTGGAGCGGAAAACGGGGTTCGAACCCGCGACCTTCGGCTTGGGAAGCCAACACTCTACCAACTGAGCTATTTCCGCAACTCGACCGGAGTTCATCCGGTCATCTCTGCAAATATAGTCATTAAAATCCGTTTCGCAAGTTTTTTTCTCACGAACTTCAAACCGCCATCAGTTCCTTCCCAAGCAGCCTCAGCGTTTCCTTCAGAGCGGCCCTGCGTTCCGCGCTAGGCTTCTTGATACCATATATGTACTTAAACAACAGATTCTTGCTGATACCTACCCTCTTGGCAACCTGTGAGACATTCAGTTCCGGAAAGTGTGAAAATATTTCCGCTATTTCATTATCCGGGTCCGGTTCCGACCTATCCAAAAAGCTGGATACATGAATATCTTCATCTATAGACGGCCAGCGGATATCGTCACCCCACTTTCCGATTTCATAGTTTTCACGTTGAGAAACCGTAGCATTCTTCAGGGACGGGAAAGCTTCCAAAGGACGGCTATAAACTTCACCATCTTCCGATTCCATAAAAATACGCTCCGATTTAAACCAGACCCTCTTGATTTTCAGGTCCGAACGCATGTCCGTAACATTATCCATGATATTCCCTCCATTTTTCAAGAATTACCAATCGCAACATACTGACACATTCTACAATCCGACTAAGATCCCGCTTCTTGATTCCGTTATTTGATACCACCGTGACTTCCGGAGTCAATACAATTTTCGCTCGTCCGTCTCCATTTTCAACATGAACATGTTCCGGCAAATGTTTATCTGAATAGAAAAAGAACCGGCAGCCGTTAGAATAAAACAATGTCGGCATATCTCACCTCAAATATAGGGACAAAATTTTATCCCCGCAAGAAAACACAAACATTTTTCACTCAAGGACATAGTCGGTGACGTTGCGGAGGCCGGGTATGCCGAAGTAGGATTCCACTATGTTGCCTTTCAGATATACCTTGCGTTTCAGGTTTTCGGGATTGTCGGCAAGGTTCAGGGCGTCGCGGATGTCCCCTTTCGGAAGACTGACGGAAAGGCACGACTCTTTGTCGGATACAGAGGTCCTGCCGGCAATCGCGATATTCGTATCGGAAGAAAACGGCTCGTCGAATGATATGGAAGCGGATGTCATGTCCCCACCGACGATGTAGCCATAAACCCAGACGCCATCCGCCCCGACCTCCGATTTCGCCTGCGTCACGTTATATGCTGTCTTATAGGTGTTGCCGGAAGCATTCCCCGATGAAGTTCCGCCCGACGACGATCCCCCGCCGATTACATAATTATCATACAGCCAAGTCCTGGATGTATCCACGTCTATATGTATCCTGCCTTCGGAAGACGACTGTGCAGGCGACGGAGCGGAAACATTGACAGTCAACACTTGTCTGGCTTTCAATGTCTTGGTAAACAATGTCTTGTCTGTTCCGGCATTGTTCAGGACAAGGGACACTTTGCCGGGATTGAAGTAGGCTATCCGCTTTTCCGAATACCCGTACATGAGCTTGCCGTCTGAAGATTTCAGGAACAGGACGCCGTCAGGATAGCTTTTGAGGAAATTCGAAGCCACCTTGAGACGAAGCCCGGCATTGACCTGCTCACAAGAGAGATATACATCTGACACTTTGCCAGATTTCACTACCACGCATTGCTCATCGCCGTAAAGCGGGGCAGAGAAAGCCGGCTTGGTGAATTTCCCGGAGCGCACCGATATGTTATAGGTGCCCGATTTGACCAATAGCTTTTCAGGTGAATCCCCATACTTTCCGTCATATACGGTTTCGCCGCCGGAGCCGGTAATTTTCAGCAGGAACTCACTGGTATCCGGTATGTTTTCGGTCGCCTTGGTCTGTTCATAGGAGTATTCCGAAAAATGAATGCAAAGAGTTCCTTCCCCTCCTTCAGCATCCAGCTGAACACGTCGGCATGAAACGGGGATGACAATCATTGACAAATAAATGAGCCCGCAGGCCAGCTGCGCCACCACATCGGGAAAAATAGTTTTATTCATGATTCTGATAGTATTTGTTTTGGCGGCGAATGTATCGGAATTTCCGAAAACTCCATTAAAAAAACATAAAAATCCGTGTGACAAATTTATAACACAAAATAATTTGGATTAATTTTATGATTCTTAACTGAAGTCTGCAAAGTATTCATTAGATTACCGGTTTTTTCCATCGGTAAAAACCCACGATTTTATACAAAAATTCACGGGGCCGCCGCAATCGCTGCGACTTGCCCCGCTACTTAACCTAAACTTAAACTATGAAAAACTTCGCTGCAAATATAACACTTTTTATTTAATTGTTTTATCTACACGAATTTTAGCATATTTAAGCAGTAATATTTTTTCACCGAAAGAATCGAACAATATCTTGGCTTTCAAATCCATCCCGGTTCCTGTAATCTGCCTGATAACGCCATAGCCGAATCTATTGTGTTCGATACGCTGTCCGACTTTCAGTTCCAACACCGATACCGGAGAAAAATCAGCATCCGGCGTACGTGGAGCGGCAGACACTGGTTTTCTGTCAGGAATCGCAGCCGGCCTCAACGGACGCCCGGTAACAGGAGACACCGGGGCAGCACGTTTTTCAGTAACTACGGCACCTGATGTGCCATATCTGTTGTTGTATGCAGTCTCACGGGAACGTCCACCGCCGGAATTGCCGACATTGAAACGAGAGCCGAAACCGCGGAAACCGCCGGAATCAGGTACTGACACGACCTCATCATCCGATATAGGGTTATCCACATACCGTCTGTCAATTTCTTTCACGAAGCGGCTCGGAGAGTTCTGTTCATGCTTCCCGTTACGCATTCTAGTCGCCGCAAATGACAGATTCACAGCCACTTTCGCCCTAGTAAGAGCCACATAAAAAAGTCTTCTTTCCTCTTCTATCTGCACTGGATCGGAAAACATTCCGCCGGAAGGGAAAATATTTTCCTCCATACCTGCGACATATACATAAGGGAACTCCAGACCTTTGGACGAATGCACCGTCATCATCGTAATCTTATTGGAAACATCCTCATCATCAGACACATCCACGGCACTCAGCAGGGACACGTCTTCCAGGAAGTCGCCCAATGTGACCAGCGGCAATTCACTATCCTGTATCGCTTCCACATCCTCGGCACTCCCCTCCGCCAGCAGTTCTTCCCGGTATTGGTTCTGCCTGTCCTCGACAAAACTCTGCACGCTGTTCAGCAGTTCCTCAATATTCGCCGCACGGGATTGACTTTCAATGGAATTGTCATTCTTGAATGAAGCATAAAGTCCGGACTGCTTGGAAAGCATGTCCGCTACAGTGAACGCATCTTCTTTCGTCAATGCAGCATTGGCCATGGCCATCATATTCTTGAACGCCATGATTCTGCCGGCAGCAGCGGACTTTATGCCGGCCGCCTCCAGAATTGTCGGTTCACAAGCATTGAAAAGCGATAATCCGCGCGAGCGGGCAGCATTGACAAGAGCCTCCTCGGATGTCGCGCCGATTCCTCTTGCGGGAGTATTGAGCACGCGGCGGAAGGACTCGTCGTCATTCGGATTGACCGCGAGTTTCAGGTACGCCATCATGTCCTTCACCTCGGCTCTTTCGAAGAAAGAATTGCCGGAGTAGATCTGGTACGGGAGATTCCGCTTGCGCAATGCCTCCTCGAGTGCGCGCGACTGGGAATTCGTCCTGTACAGGATCGCAAAGTCCTGATACTGACAATGATCCTTTTCCATTCGGGCGATGATTGAAGAGGCTATGAGGATGGCTTCTTCCTGCTCCGTATATGCCTTGATCAAATGGATCTTGTCCCCTTCCGGTCCCTTGGAAAAGCATGTTTTCGGGATTCGGGAAGAGTTTTTCTCGATTACCGAGTTCGCGGCATCCACGATTACCTGCGTCGACCTGTAGTTCTGCTCCAGACGGAACAGCTTGCAGTCCGGATAATCTTTCCTGAAGTTCAGGATATTCTCGATTCTGGCGCCGCGGAATGCATAAATCGACTGGGAATCATCCCCGACGACACAGATGTTGCGATGGAATTGGCTCAACTTCTTCAGAATCAGATATTGGGCCGAATTGGTATCCTGGTACTCGTCCACGAGAATGTAGTCGAACCGGGATGCGATGTCTTTCAGCGCGGCAGGATTGTCACGGAACAATATGTTCATGTTCAGCAAGATATCGTCGAAATCCATCACGCCGGCCTGCTTGCATTTCGCCGCATAGAGCATATAGATGTTGCAGATTTCAGGCTTCTTCGCATGGGTGTCATTGATGATAGCCTGGGCATCCTTTTTATATACTTCAGGCGTGACGAGGTTGTTTTTCGCCATGGAAATGCGGCCGAGCACATCCTTCGGCTTGTAGACCTTGTCGTCAAGTTTCAATTCCTTCAGGCACGACTTTATGGCACTGATGGAATCACTGGTATCATAGATTGTAAATCCGGAAGGATATCCGAGGCATTCTGCATATTCTCTCAAGAAACGGATGAAAACCGAGTGGAACGTCCCCATGTACAGACGACGGGCCTTGCGGTCCCCTACCATTGCGGCAATTCTCTCTTTCATCTCAGCAGCAGCTTTCTTGGTGAATGTCAATGCCAGAATCCTGTCAGGCTCTCCACCGTTTTCCAGGATATAGGCGATCCTGCCCGTAAGAACCCTGGTTTTTCCCGCTCCCGCGCCGGCAACTATGAGTACCGGCCCCTCTGTCTGGCTCACTGCAGCTCTCTGCTGACCATCAAGCCCCTCTAATATAGCACGATTGTTTTCCATAATGGGAGCGAAATTACGAAAATTTTCAGTATATTCGCGCCGGAAATCCGAAATACTATTAAAGGTTACCTATAATGTCAAACAACATCGATTTGAAAGGAGGGCTGAACATTCCTATTTCCGGAACAGCGGCCCAGAAAACCAAGAAGACTGTCGTGCCTGACGTTATCGCTGTGAAACCTACTGATTTCAAGGGGCTTATTCCTAGGCTTCTTGTAAAGGAAGGCGATAAGGTTCTGGCAGGTTCACCTGTCTTGGCGGACAAAAAGAATCCTGACATCCTCTTCACGTCTCCGGTAAGCGGAACCGTGACAGAAATCGTCAGAGGAGAAAAAAGGAAGTTGCTTGAGGTAAGAATCAAGGCTGACGCTCAGCAGGAATTCGTCGATTTCGGCGTACATAAGCCATCAGAAATGGCTGCTGCCGACATCAAGGCGCTTCTGCTTCAGAGCGGTCTTTGGCCTGCTCTTATCCAGAGGCCGTACGGCATCCTCGCGGATCCGGCAATCTCGCCTAAAGCCATCTTCGTATCAGCATTTACAACCGCTCCGCTTGCAGCTGTCCCTGAATTCGCATTCAAGGACGAAATCGCAAACATCCAGACCGGTATCAATGCTCTCGGCAAACTTACGGACGGCGGCGTACATTTCTCGCTTTGCAGCGACAATTACTCCGGCACCCCGCTCCACAAGATCGAGAACGTTATCCAGCATGTGTTCAGCGGAAAACATCCTGCGGGCAATGTAGGAGTACAGATCAGCCATATCTCCCCTATCATGAAGGGTGACACGGTGTGGACAGTATCGCTTCTGCTTCTCGCCGCTATCGGAAAGCTCTTCAACACAGGCAAGTACAACATGGCCAGAAAGGTTGCCGTAACAGGTCCTAAGGCTATCGAGCCTGCTTATGTAGACGCACTTCCGGGCATCGGCATGAAGGATCTCAAGGAGTTCTATGACAACTCTGCAAAAGACATGAGATTCGTGAGCGGTGATGTCCTCACAGGAACAAATGTCGGAGAAAACGGTTTCCTCGGCTTCTTCGACAATCAGGTGACACTTCTCCACGAAGGCACTGAAAGAGAGGTCCTCGGCTGGGCCAAGCCGTTCAGATTCGGCAAATTCAGCTCAAGCCGCACTTATTTCTCTTGGCTCTGCCCTAAGAAGACATACGACATGGACACCAACACAAACGGCGGTCCTCGTGCATTCGTGATGTCTGACGTATACAAGAAGGTGCTGCCTATGGACATTTTCCCTGTATACCTCATCAAGGCATGTCTTGCAGGTGATATTGACAAGATGGAGCAGTTCGGCATCTACGAAGTACTGCCGGAGGATCTCGCACTCTGCGAGTATGTGGATCCTTCTAAGAACGACATCCAGGCCATGATAGAAAAAGGCATTGACCTTATGATTAAGGAAATGGCATAAACTAACGGAAGTTATGGAAGATTCAAAAAATACAACTCAGCCGGGCCTTTTCGAAAGGGGCGGCAAACTTGGATTCCTTCATTCCAGCGTTGACGCATTCGACACATTCCTTCGTGTGCCGGGAACGGTCACCAGCAAGGGAGCACATGTCAGAGATGCCGTGGACCTGAAGAGAATCATGATCATCGTTGTAGTCGCGTTGATTCCGGCAGCATTGTTCGGAATGTGGAACGTGGGCTACCAGCATTGTCTCGCAACAGGAGAAACTTGGGGTCTGTTCCAGAATTTCTGGTATGGTTTCCTCAAAGTTCTTCCTCTTTATGTTGTAGCATACGTGGTCGGTCTCGGCATCGAGTTCGCTTCTGCCCAGATCCGCAACGAGGAAGTCAACGAGGGTTATCTCGTTTCCGGAATGCTCATTCCTCTCATTGTTCCTGTAGATGTTCCGCTGTGGACACTCGCTATCGCAGTAGCGTTCGCAGTACTCTTCGGCAAGGAGGTTTTCGGCGGTACCGGTATGAACTTCCTGAACCCGGCTCTTCTCTGCCGTGCGTTCTTGTTCTTCGCTTATCCTAGCAAGATGTCAGGATCAAGTGTCTGGGTATCATTGAAAAACGGTGAAAGCCTCATCGACGGCGCTACCGGTGCCACCCCGCTTTCATTCGCATCTGAAGGCCTCGACGCAATGAACAATGCCGGCGTACAGTACGGCATGTCAGCATGGGACATGTTCGCAGGTCTCGTTCCGGGTTCAGTAGGTGAGACTTCAGTGATTGCCATCCTCATCGGCGCAGTCATCCTGCTCTGGACGGGTGTCGCAAGCTGGAAGATCATGGTTTCATCTGTAGCCGGAGCCCTCTTCGTAGGCTGGCTCGGAAACTTCTTCGGAGCTACCACCGTTCCTGCTTACTATCAGCTCATCATGGGCGGTTTCGCATTCGGTACAGTATTCATGGCAACAGACCCTGTAACGTCTGCACAGACAGAGTGCGGCAAGTGGATCTACGGATTCCTTATCGGTGCTCTCTGCGTGATCGTGAGACTGTTCAACCCTGGATATGCAGAGGGAATGATGCTCGCCATCTTGCTGATGAACACATTTGCACCGCTCATTGACCACTACGTCACAGACGCTGCGATCTCAAGAAGAGCCAAGAAAGTTAAAATCGCATAATATATCAAGGTATGAATACTAACGGAAATATATATACAGTCATCTATACGACAGTTGTCGTAGTGGTTGTAGCTGCGGTTCTTGCGTTCGTCTCTGAGACTCTCAAGCCGAAGCAGGATGCCAATGTGAAGGCTGACGCCATCAGCCAGATGCTTACAGCCAGCAAGTTCTATGAAAAGAGCGAGCTCGACGCAATGAGCAATGAGCAGAAGATCGACGCATACAAGGCTGTCGCAAAGTCTTCTGTCATCGTCAATACCGAAGGTCAGGAGTGCGGCACGCTGGATCTCTCCAAGCAGGAGATCTACACGACCAGCCAGCTCAAGGCCCAGGACAAACATATCAAGGACCTTCTCAAGAATGGTACAGCTGATTTGAAACTGCCTGTTTTCGTTTTCGAAAAAGACGGACAGACTGTCACAGTAATTCCTTGCTACGGAGCAGGTCTTTGGGGACCTATCTGGGGCTACCTTGCTCTCAATGAAGATTTCCAGACCATTCGTGGAGCATATTTCGATCACGCGAGCGAGACTCCTGGTCTTGGTGCCAAGATCAAGGACGATCCTTCCTTCAGAGCAGAATTCGAAGGCAAAAAGATTGACTTCGAAGATGAGGAGGCATTCCGCGTAGTCAAAGGCGGCGCTCCTGCGGGCAAGGAGAATGCGGTAGACGCCATTTCCGGCGCTTCCATCACCAGCCATGCACTGGGAGTTTCCATCAACAATTGGCTTCAGGCATACAAGCCATTCCTCAAAGCTGCTGCCGCCAAGGCAGTTCAGCCATCAGAGGTGGAGAATGCAGCTGATTCCCTCTGTGTTTCAGCAGATTCACTTGCAATCGCCAAATAATGAGGAGGAAATAAAATGAATGCAAAACTTAAAGAAACAATATTGAATCCGATTCTCAAGGGCAATCCTATCACTGTCCTCGTGCTCGGTATCTGTTCCTCATTGGCTGTAACCGTACAGATGAAGGGAGCCTTCGTTATGGGTCTTTCCGTAATCGTCGTTACAGCACTTTCGAACTTCATCGTGTCTCTGATGAGGAATTCAATTCCTAACAGAGTCCGCATCATCGTACAGCTCGTAGTTGTGTCGCTGATGGTAATCCTCGTGGACCAGTTCCTCAAGGCATACGCATACAGCATTGAGACTCAACTTTCAGTGTATGTAGGACTTATCATCACCAACTGTATCGTCATGGGCCGTATTGAGGCTTTCGGTCTCGGCAACAAACCGATTCCTTCACTTCTCGACGGTCTTGCAAACGGAGCCGGATATGCCATGATCCTTCTTATCGTGGCTTTCTTCCGCGAACTGTTCGGTTCAGGAACCCTCTTCGGATTCCAGGTAATCCCGCAGTGCTTCTACGACGCAGGTTATATGAACAACGGACTTGTGATTCTTCCTCCTGTAGCACTCATCCTGCTCGGATGTATCGTATGGGTACAGAGAAGCATCCAGAAAGATCTTCAGGAGAAATAACAACTAACACGCAAGTAATATGGAATATATAAGCTTATTCGTAAAGTCAATTTTCGTTGACAATATGATTTTTGCATACTTCCTCGGTATGTGCTCATACCTGGCAGTATCTAAAAATGTGAAGACAGCTTCCGGACTTGGTGCGGCTGTTATCTTTGTGCTCTTGGTCACATTGCCTATCAACTACCTTCTGAACACTTACGTGCTCAGTCCCGGAGCTTTGAGCTGGCTCAGCCCAAGCCTCGCAAACGTTGACCTCAGCTTCTTGAGTTTCATCACATTCATCGCGGTCATTGCAGCCATCGTGCAGCTCGTCGAGATGATTGTCGAGAAATTCGCACCGACTCTCTACTCCGAGCTCGGTATCTTCCTGCCGCTTATAGCTGTGAACTGCGCTATCCTCGGCGGTGCGCTCTTCATGCAGCAGAAAGATTTCGTCAATGTCGGTGAAGCTACCGTATACGCTCTCGGTTCAGGTATCGGCTGGTTCCTCGCTATCGTGACACTCGCTGCCATCAGAGAGAAGATGTCATACTCGAATGTACCTGCACCTCTCAAGGGTATCGGTATCACATTCATCACCGTAGGTCTCATGGCCATGGCGTTTATGACATTCATGGGTATTTCACTTTAATAGGAGACTTGAAAGATGAATGAAATTACTCTTACAATTATAGCCTCTGCAGCAACCATTACCTTGGTTACGCTGATTTTGGTGGTTTTGCTGCTGTGGGTTAAGACAAAACTGACCCCAAGCGGTACAGTTAAGATTGACATCAACGGAGGAAACAAGGTCCTCGAAGTAGCTCCTGGCAATTCACTCATGGGTGCTCTTGCAGAGGAGAAGATTTTCCTGCCTTCTGCCTGCGGCGGTAAAGCGAACTGCGGACAGTGCAAGGTCAGAGTTCTTGAGGGCGGCGGCAATATCCTGCCTACCGAAACCGGTTTCTTCAACAGGAAGCAGATTAAGGACAACTGGAGACTCGGTTGTCAGGTCAAAGTCAAGGAAGACCTCAAGATCGAGGTTCCTGAGTCAGTACTCAGCGTGAAGAAGGTAGAGTGCGAGGTTATCTCTAACCACAACGTGGCTACCTTCATCAAGGAATTCACAGTCAAGCTTCCTGAAGGTGTGCATCTTGATTTCAAATCAGGTGAGTACATCCAGATTGATATTCCTCAGGGAACATTCAATTTCAGCGATATTGACGTAGATCCTGAGTACAAGGCAGACTGGGAGCACTTCAAGTTCTTCGATCTCAAGTGCGTAAACCCGGAGCCGACAATGAGGGCGTACTCTATGGCCTCTTATCCTGCTGAGGGCGATATCATCAAGCTTAATGTACGTATCGCAACCCCTCCGTTCGACAGGTCAGCTCCTAAGGGAAGCAACAAGCTTCTGCCTGTAAACCCTGGTATCGGTTCTTCATATATCTACACCCGTCACCCTGGTGACAAGGTTATGATTTCCGGTCCGTTCGGGGAATTCCTTCTTCCTAAGGATGACCCGGATTCACAGGAATACATCTTCGTCGGCGGTGGTGCTGGTATGGCTCCTCTCAGAAGCCACATCATGCACTTGTTCAAGACTCTCAAGACCAAGAAGCAGGTCAACTTCTTCTATGGTGCACGTAGCTTGAAAGAGGCATTCTATCTCGAAGACTACGCTGAAATCGAGAAAGAGTTCCCTAACTTCCACTTCCATCTTGCTCTCGACCGCCCGGATCCGGTAGCTGATGCAGCAGGAGTCAAGTACGTAGCCGGTTTCGTCCACAATGTAATGTACGAGACATACCTGAAGGAGCATGACACACCTGAAGATATCAAATATTTCATGTGCGGTCCTCCTATGATGGTGAAATCAGTCAACACATTGCTTGACAGCCTTGGAGTTCCACCTGAGAATGTCCTTTATGACAATTTTGGAGGTTAATCCTCTTCTTATAACTAGAAAAAGCCGTTTGGAAGCAGTTCCAGACGGCTTTTTTGTATGTGGATAGTGGTGTTAAATATCGATTTTTTATCAATTACAATTTTGTCACAGGACATAAAAATCATAAAAATGTGACATGCGTAAGTCCACATTTCCATTAAAATACGAAAACGTCGGAATACCTTTGCCTTCGAAAAAACTCGATACAATGGAAAAGAAAAGACTCATATTGAAAGGCCGGCGACACAAAACAAGACCTTGCTTAACCCTTAACAATCATCCCTTGGCCATTCTGGCCGTTTGGTTTATCTTGCTATCTTCCCTGCCGGCCTTTTATTCTTGCAATCGACACGGAGACGCGTTTGAAGATACAGTTCTGAAGGAGTGCACAGTCTGCCTCAAATCTGCTGACGTAGACAAGATTTCCGGGCTGGACGTATTCTTCTTCAACGATGACCGGCTCAGAAAACTCGACTCCTGGCAGCACCTGGATTCAGCAGGAAGCGGAACAGTGGAATGCGCCTCAAGACAAGGAAAGAAAATCGTCGTGGCGATTGCCAATGCCCGTCTTACAGATGAAGAATGCAGAAAGATACGTTCATACGAAGATCTTGGAGGTCTGCATGCAGAACTACAGTCGGACAATCCTGATTCACCCATAATGAGCGGAGAAGGAAAGGTCTCTGCCGGGAACGGGAGATATTCAGAAATCGTGATGGAACCGCTGCTGTGTGAAATTGTATTGAACAGCATAAGCTGCGACTTCCACCTGCGGCCTTATGCCGGAAAAATGCTGGAAAACGTAAGAGTATATCTGACCAATGTCAGCGGCAGAATGCCATACATAGGGCAAGCGCCCGCTGCTCCTGAAAGCATATTGAATCATGGTCATCTTTCGGATGAGGACATCCGCAAATTCGAGGGCAAATGCTTAATCTACAATGAAATGACAGATATCGGCGAATCAGTAGTCTACCCGGAAATAAAGCTATATTGTTACGAAAATCTTGTCCGCGAAGAGGGGCTGGCAACGCCTTTCACACGCCTGGTGATCGAGGGTGAACTCGATGGAAAGAAAACATATTATCCTCTGAATATCAATCGCGGAATATGGAGCGATGGGGAGAGCAACGGACTTGCCAGTAACCGCTCGTACACCTATGACATCACATTGACAAGGCGCGGTGTCAATGACCCTGACAACGCAATAGAAATGCAGGAGGTCCAATGCAACTTCCAGGTCAAGCCTTGGAAAGACAAGGAACGAAGGACAATAACTTTCTGATAATCGAGATACTATGAAGAAGCATATTACATACATGATTCTATGTATGCTGTCGGCAGCATGCAGCAGAACGGCAACGACACCTGAATACGGCATGGTTTCCATAGCATTCACTCCGGGAATCCTGCATACCAAGACCTACGACCCTGAAGAGGACAAGATCAGTGATCTGAACGTATTCATATTCGATGAGAACGGAATTCTGGAAGAATCCCGATATCTGCAACGTTCCGGTCTCCAGAGCGACGGCAATACAGTATTCTGCAACATGCGATGTATCCTCAACACGGAATTACAGGTTTTCTCATGTGCCAACGTGGGCTTCAGGATCAATGAGATAAACGATATTGATGACCTGAAAAAGTTCCGATACTATATGTCGTATCCGGACGAATACAGCAGGGGCATACCGATGAGCGGCAGCAGCGGAAAAGTAAAAGTCAACAATGATAAGAACAGCATTGTCGTGAAAATGGAAAGGCTGATGTCGCGGATATCGGTTTCCGTGGACCGCAGGGCATTGAAAAAGAATATCAGATTCAATGTCAGGAGCATACGCATCGGAGGATGTCCGAAATCGGCGAACATGTTTGCCAGAAGCAAAGCAGAAGGCAAAGGAGACACATTCGGACAGGGATTCATGAAACGGTATGCAGAGACGGACGACCTCAACATTGACGAGACCGCAGGTGTAAGCCGGGAAGTGGACGTCTTTATGCTGGAAAACATGCAGGGAAACCTTCTTCCCGGTGCCAAGACGGAAGCCGACAAGGTATTGGACCTTTCCGATGCATTGTCCGAAGTCTGTTCCTATATCGAAATGAAGATTGAGTACAAGTCGGATTCGCTATACAGCAGACCGGAAGAATATCTGACATACAGATTCTATCTCGGGGACAGTCCGTCAAACTTCGATGTGGAGAGGAATTGCCACTATCACCTGACTGTCAAGCCGATAGGAGCCGGGGTCCCGGAAAGTTCATGGAGAGTGGACAAAAGCGGACTGGCGGCATACGGAACGACCAGCATAAAGCTTCATCCGGGAAATTACATTGAAGGAAAAGTCGGGGACAAAGTTCACTTGTGGGCGGAAACCGACCCTGCCGGAGCCAGGTTGACATTCGGCAAGGAGGAATTGGAATATGACAAGAGCCGCGGACTATATGACTATACGATGGACAGGGACGGACATGGGGTAACGCTTCACCTGAAGAACAAAGGAAGCGGCATAGTTTACATCGAAGCCGGGGCTCCGGTAAGTGATGCCGCAATGGCAGTAATCGTTATCAATTGAAATAAACGGTATGAGAAAGATATTGACATGGATGGCAGTATGCTGTTTCATATTGTCATGCAGCGCTCTGCCACAGGCGCTGCCGGAAGATTCCTGCGCCGTCATTTCCGGAAAGACGAAAGCAGTGAGTTTCGGTGATGAAGCTGTTGATGACTTCGTGTTCGGTCTTTCCGTGCACTTGGGAAATCAGGAGCCATATTCGGCTGATTACATGTGGAATACCAGAGTATCGGCGAGAGGCGGAATATGGAGAACAGATGACGTGCTCTATTGGATGCCCGGGATGCCGCTCAGATTCTATGCATATATGCCATACATGAATCCGACTGTTCCGAATGAATTCATGACAATATCCTCCGCCGGAGAAGTTCCTGAGCTCCAATACAATGCTTCAGTCAATGCCGGACAACATATTGATATCCAGGTGGCAGAAGACATCAGGGAGGACGGCGCCGCCGAATTGAATTTCAGACATATTCTGGCATGTATAAAGGTAGTAAAAGGAAGCGAATTTTCGGATAACGCAGACATTGAAGAAGTCCGTGCTTCCGGGATTATAGGGAACGGAAGCTATGATATGGTTTCCGGGACATGGAGACTGGGAATCGGGCCAGGCACATTCCGGAGTTCAGGTCTTGCCGAACCGTTCATGTTCCCGCCACAAGAGATTCCGGACAAGTCCGCTGCCGAGTTGGAAATCATTGTAAATGACCAAGGAAGACGGATAAAAGGAAACATTCCACTTTCCGGTACGCGGCTGGAAGAAGGGCTTCTCTATACGTACAAGATATCATATATAGCCGGCAGGATTACTGCCGCGGCCACGGAGCCCGTGATTCCGGGAAACACATACTACTTGGACGAAAGGTCCGAAGACAACACGACTGAAAATGACTACATACCATGAAAAGACTTACAGTTTTCACATTGATTGCAGTTTCAATGCTTCCGGCATGTACCAATGAAGCATTGCAGGAAAAAGCTGCAAATCAGAATTATAGCTTTACAGCCCGGACTGATGCGGGCATCAAGACAAGGACTTGCCTGGGAGAGGTCTTGTCAAATGAGACATATCCCCTGCTCTGGGAAAAGGGAGACAGGATCATAATCGCTCCATCCGGAAAGCCGACAACTTCGTATTACGAGACGCAGGGCCAGGACAACGATGTGGCTGAATTCCGTTTCATCAGCGGTTTGGAGGGCAATGCAATGCCTCCTGAAAATACAGCACTGACTGCACTTTATCCGGCGGATGCCTACAAGTTTACAGATGGCAAGCACACAATCAACATACCTGAAAACCAGACATATAGAAAAAACAACATCAGTTCCGGAACAATGCCGATGATTGCCGGGGCAACTTCCAGAGAACTGTCCTTCCGAAACGTGTGCGGCATTCTCAGGCTGCGCCTGAACACTCTCGAACAAGACATAAGATTGAGTTCAATAAAGGTCGCAGCGGATAAGGGACTCGCCGGTCCGATTGCGACATTCGAAGGAACTGACGTGACATGGAACAATCCGGACGGCGAAACAGGACGCGGCATAACACTTTCATGTGACGGCGTCGCACTATCGCCTGAACCGGAAGACTTCTACATTGTCTTGCCGCCTGGGAATTATAGCGGATTCAAGATCCAACTGGAAACAGAAGGCCCGGACAAAAAGACATATCGCATGGACGGAGTGCTTGAAATAGAGCGTTCTGCCATCACGACCGTCAATCTCGACCTGGCACAGTTTCATGGCGGCAGCATGGAAGATGTGACGGATGGAGACAAACACCACGCATTGACGGAACTGGGATACAGACTTGAATGTGAGGAAAAATCCATCTATGTCTTCAAGGAAGGCGGCTCAGGTTCGACTTTGGTGAAAAGTTACGTGGGTGCCAGCTATTCGGATGGCCAGAGCAGCATGAAAAGCCTTCCATGGACGGCTACATTCAGCACAGACGACGGAGCCACATGGGGAAGCACGGTACCTGAAATGTTCACGGAATTCACGACGCATGGTGATGGTGACATCGCCGGAGACCTGCTGCAATATTCCATATCACCCAGCAACATTGACAGGGTATGCCTGGTAAAACTGAAACAGGATGACAGCGGGAAAGAAAAGGACCTCCGTATCGCGCAATACACCAACGTGCTTGTTCTCACATACGACACATTCAAAGCCGATGAGAGGCATAACGTATGCTACTCAAAAGATCATGCTCTATTGTCAGTCATATATGAAGACGGTACTGAAGAATTCGTTCCGGAAAAATATGACAACATACGCGTGGGCCATGTATTCCCTGAGCCCGGACGACATGTCGTAAAACTACGGTTAAGCAATACCGCAACTACACTGGACAATATGTTCAGCATCGCCTACTGGGCAGCCGAGGAATACTTGACGACCGCAGACTTCTCACACACCGATCTTTCCGGGACAACTAATATGGAAAGCATGTTCCAGAACTGCAAGCATTTGGAAACCTGCGTTTTCGGTGAGGTAAACACCCCGGAACTGAAAAATATCAAAAACATGTTCAAGTATTGCTATGAGCTCAGGTCTGTAGATATCGCCTCTCTTCAGACGGACAAGGTTACCGACATGTCCAGCCTGTTCTTCAATTGCAGTTCGCTCGAACGACTTGATCTGACAGGGTTTATGACAAACTCAGTTACAGACATGAGCAACATGTTCTATAGTTGCCGAAAGCTCGAGACATTGGACCTTTCAAGCTTCGATACTTCCAACGTTACAAACATGAATTCCATGTTCTGTTACTGCAATTCCCTCAAGGACATTGATTTAACCAGTTTCAACACCGTAAAAGCAAAGGACATGGGCGGAATATTCCAAATATGCGAAAGTCTTAAATCATTGGACCTCAGGAATTTCAACACCTCCAATACGGAAAATATGGGAGGAATGTTCGCCAGATGTACAAAACTTGAAAGCGTAGATTTATCCAGTTTCAATACGGCAAACTGCACACAGATGGCAAGCATGTTCAATGATTGCAAAAATTTGAAGAATCTGGATTTGAGACATTTCAGCACGGACAAGGTAGGAAGCATGGAAAGGATGTTCAACAATTGCAGTTCACTCACAGAACTGGACCTCTCCAGTTTCCACACACAGGCAGTCAAGAGTATGGGCTATATGTTTGAGAACTGCACTTCCCTTGCGGCTTTGGACCTGACGAATTTCAGCGCCCAAAGTCTGGAGATGGCCAGGTCAATGTTTGAAAACTGCAGTTCATTGAAATCCATAACCCTCAACGATTTCAATGCTCCCAAGCTGACAAATGCATATATGATGTTCTATAGATGCGAGGCGGAATCGATAAGCATCGCCAATTTCAGCTGCGCGGATGACGGAAACCTATATGGGATGTTTTACGGTTGCTCTTCAATGAAGACGCTGACCCTCAAGAACTTCGACGCCAGCAAGGCCGGTTCGTTGGAATATTTTCTATGCGGCTGCAGAGCACTTGAACATCTGGACCTATCGGAGTTTTATACCGACAACGTAAAGAATATGAGTTCAATGTTCATGAACTGCTCATCATTGAAACATATCGACTTGTCCGGCATGAGGACTTCAAATGTCACCAATATGTCAATGATGTTTTCAGGCAGCGCCGTATCGGAATTGGATCTTTCGGACTTCGACACAAGCAATGTAACCCAAATGTATAGCATGTTCGAATACTGCAAAGAACTGCATACAGTACGCATGAATATGACTGCAATGAATGCGGAACTCCATGTCGACAGGATGTTTTCACAAACTCAAAAAGCAGGATGCTTGTACGCAAAAGACGGGATCGTCAACAGCCGCATACGGGAAAAACTGCCGCAGAACTGGACTATCGAAGCGTTTTAAATTTTACAACCATGAATATAGTATATATGATCATCTGTGGATTCATGCTGCTCCTTACGGGAGGATGTACACGTAAAGGAGCAGACTTGAATCCTGAAAATCAAGACTTTATTGTGCACCTGAAAGGCGAAGTAGCGAGTCGAGTACATTTGGGAGAAGGAAACGGCTCATACCCGGTCCTATGGGAAAGCGGGGACAGGATAATCGTGTTCGGCGGAACGGAACAGCAGCCCGGCAGCATCTATGTCACGGATGACGGGGAATGCCGCACTGCAAGATTCCGGCACGACGGCAGCATTCCGGGAAATCCTCATCCGGCAGGTTCAGGTCCATATACCGCCATATATCCGGCAAATGCCGAATATCAGAACGGCAGCATCACATTCAGCATTCCGGCGGTACAGCATTACCGGGAAAGAGGAATCGGTAAGGACTCCTGGCCTATGGTCGGCATCAGCAACAAACATGAAATGTCATTCAACGGGGTATGCAGCCTGCTCAAATTGCGGCTACATGCGCCGGCCCCACACTCCATAAGCAGCATCAATGTCGGATCGGTACAAGACATCGGCAAGAGGATGTGCCGTTATTCTGCCGCGACAGGGGCGGAATGGGAACCGGGAACACAAGAAGAGACCAAGATAGGACAGATCACGAGCCTGGATTGCAGCGATGCTCTACCGGAACTGACAGCTGAGCCCAAAGACTTTTACGTCGTCATTCCGCCCGGCAGACATACGGGGCTGGCTTTCCAGTTAAACACCTGCAACGGGGAACATTACCTGTATCTGGTACCGGATGTCACGGAATTCAGAAGGAACACGATTACCATGTTCGACCTGCCGTTCGAGGCTTTCATAAAATGTAAAGATTCCTGCGTAGAGACCGGTAAAAGCCGAAAGAGTATTGTAAATCTACAATATACCCTTCTCGCCGACAAAAACATTGCAGAAGACGGCAGTTCAGAATTGATTCTGAAAAGTTATCGGGAGACTATGTTGGATGACGGGACTTCAATCATGGAACCAATATGCTGGCATGCCTTGTTCAGTACCGATGCCGGACAAACTTTTTCGGAAGAGCCGGGAGACATCTTCCATGATTTCAAATCCACCGGCAAAGGTTCAGTAGAAGGTGAAAGAATGTCTGATATACCCGCCGACAGTTCCGGTCAAAACATAGTAAAGTTTGTCCAGAATGTCAGCGGAAAGTCATGCTACAGCTCAGAAATATTATAACCGTCTTTAATATAGGCTGTTATATTATGAGTCCTGCGTTTATTCTCAGGAGGAAGCTGCATGTAGTCATCATATTGCTGCTTCAAGAACTTATCCCATTCTGAAAAGGCGGAAAAACGAAAACCCTCGAATTCCAGTTCGGTATAATTCTCGAACATGCTCCTGTCGAATATCTCCCTCAAGCCATTATAACGAACCGAAACGGAACCGGACATGGCACATTTGTCAAAATCATATTGGCTCATGGTCTTGCGCATCTTGTCCAACCAGTACTGCTCACCATGCAGATGAGCGGAAATCTTTGGAATCAACGGCTGATGGATATTGAGCAGACGGAATTTTGTGCCGCAAATATTCAGACGATGGGAACAAGTTGACAACATGCGTTCCATTTTTTTCTGGACATTCACGTCTTCAGGCTTGCCATCCACCGGGAAGACATCGATATTCAGGCCGAAACGATATTTCACAAATTGTCCTTGATGACTCACCGTCCAAGAATCATGAACTTTGGCAAAGAAATGCATGAAACGCTCGTTCTCGTTCTCCGTGTTATATAAACAGCGGTATCTCGCTCCCGGTTCCTTACCGAATTCCGATACAAAACGCTCAAAATCCGGACGGGGCATGAGGATGTCGATATCATCGTCCCATGGAATGAAACCCTTATGACGTACTGCTCCGAGAAGAGTCCCGTAAGCTATGGAATAACGGAGTCCCTTCTCTTTACAAAATTTGTCAACTACTTTCAGTATTTCCAACAACACCGAATGAATTTGCGGCTTGGACAGCTGAACCATTTCCTATATTTTTAATAATTTAACATAATTTAACGAAAAACTATACTCAAATCGTTAAAAACACCTAAAAGCACAAAACTGCATGCAACATTTTAGTGTGTTTTGTCATTTATATATGAGATATTAATACAAAAGTAGTAAATTAGTGACATATAATACACAACAATAATGTTATCTTACGTATTTCCCGGCAATATCGACACTTGTATTGCCAAAATAGGAGCGGAACCGATTCCTTATATGAGGACAGATGAGTTCTCCACCATAAATTTAGAATCCGAACGAATCCTGTTAGACCTGATTCACTGCAAAGACGGAAAAACAATCATATATACAGGATCCGGAACAGGAGCCATGGCTGCAATCGTCGAGAATTACATCAGCACGAAGCAAAAAGCCATTGTCATAAACGGCGGATCTTTCGGAAAACGATGGGTTTCATTATGCAAATACTACAATGTTCCTGCAATTGATTTCCAGATTGCATTTGGAAAAGATATTGATTACGAGCTGCTTGAGAAGACCATCGAGACTGAACAGCCGGACGTTTTCCTTTGCCAGCACCACGAGACCTCTACCGGTGTTCTCTACGACCTGACTAAAATTTCGGAAATCTGCCACAGGCACAATGTCTCACTCGTAGTAGATGTAATCAGTTCGTTCCTGGCAGAAAATCTGAATATGGATGAACTGGGAATCGATATCTGCGTCACCAGCACGCAAAAAGGTCTGAACGTCCCTCCAGGTCTGTCCATAGTGTTCCTGAGCTCCAGACTTAACGGATATGAATTCGCGCACAATGGTTATTACTGGGATTTCCAAGAAAACCTCGACAATCTCAAACGCGGACAAACTCCTTTCAGTCCTGCAACAACAATTTATTTGCAGTTGCATGCACGACTAAAGCAACTCGAAGCTCAAGGTGGTGAAAATCAGAATATCCAAGAAGTCCATCACCGCGCAGAAGTATTCCGCGAAGAATGTCGTAAATATGGTTGGGCAATGCCTGCAGAACGCCCTTCTGCCGCAATAACAGCGATTCAGACCAAGGATACGGAAAAACGAAATGTATTCCGCGGATTGATAGAAAAATACGACACTTACATCATGCCAGGATCAATCCCGGGTTTTTACAGAATCTCACACATGGGACTCCAGTCCGACGATGAGCTGAGAGAATTGGCACAACATATCCACGAACTGGAAACCGAAGAATAGCAATGACAAAAGTTATCACATACGGGACCTTCGACCTGCTTCACCAGGGGCACATCAATCTTCTCAGACGTGCCAAGGAACTTGGTGACTATCTGATTGTAGGAATAACCACGGATAATTTCGATCTTGAACGAGGCAAGCTGAACACACATGACAGCCTTATCGAAAGAATCGAGGCTGTCAAGAAGACTGGCTATGCCGATAAAATAATAATCGAGGAATACCACGGACAAAAGATAGATGACATACAGAAATATGGTGCGGATATTTTTGCAATCGGTTCCGACTGGGAAGGAAAATTCGACTACTTAAATGAATTCTGCAAAGTAGTTTATCTTCCTCGCACAGAAGGCATTTCCAGCACGCAAATCCGCAATGAGCAGAACATCAGAATCGGAATAGCCGGTGCCGGAAGCATTGCAAGACGATTCATACCTGAATCCAAATTCGTATCATGCGTGACTATTTCCGCAGTTTACAGCATTGACCATGACGAATGCCGCAATTTCTGCGAGGCCAATGATGTTCCCGTAGCTGCAGAATCTTACAAACAGCTTCTGGAGAATTGCGATGCCGTTTATGTAGCAACACCGCATTACACTCATTATCAATATGTAAAGGATGCACTGGAAGCAGGAAAACATGTATTGTGCGAGACTCCGTTCGTATTGAAAAATAAAGAAGCTGAAGAGTTGCTGAAATTGGCTGAAGACAATGGACTGATTCTGATGGTCGCACACAAAACTGCTTATTGTCCTGCATTCAGACATCTTGTTTCCATGCTTAAATCCGGAGCTATCGGAGATATCGTGGACATCAATGCGTCTGTAACTACGATAACCGATGAAAATTCCGACAAGATGAAAAGCACCAGATATGGAGGCAGCATGAGTGAGAACGCATGTTTCCCGATCCTCCCTATCCTGAAATTGCTCGGAACTGAATATAGAAACATCAATTTCTACTCCAAAATGAAGCACGAAGTGGATATCTACACGAAAGCTGTATTCCGTTTCGATTCCGCCACTGCGTCATTCCAGGTAGGGCTCGGCGCCAAGACTGAAGGCAATATGGTCATTTCCGGCACACATGGTTATGTCTATGTTCCGGCTCCATGGTGGAAAACTGACTATTTCGAATTCAGATTTGAAGACCAGAACAAGAACAAAAAATGCTTCCTGCCATTCATGGGAGAAGGCTTGAGATACGAAATCAGAGAATTCATTACAAACATATTATCTCCGGAAAACGCATCAGTAATCCTGTCTGACAAAGAAATATTGGCCATGACTGATATTCAAGACAGGTACATCAATGGAGAGAATTTATACAAATTAGTATAATATCCTGACATGAAAAGACTCACACACAAAGAGCTCCAGAATTTAAGTCTTGAAATACTTTCAGACGTAGCAGATTTCTGCGAAAAAGAGGGAATAAAATATTCATTGGCATACGGCACCTTGCTGGGCGCGATACGTCACAAGGGGTTCATTCCATGGGATGACGACATTGACATAATCATGCCCAGAGAAGATTACAACCGTTTCCGCGAAATATACAAGTCCGACAATTTCATATTCGTGGACAGCAGCAACACTCCTGATTGCTTCATCGCATTCGGCAGAGTCTGCGAAACGGCCAGGACTTTGACCAGGTCATATATTCCATGGCATGGAAGGAGTATAAAGACAGGAGTATGGATCGATGTATTCCCGATAGACAAGGTCCCTGATGACCCGATGGAGTTCCAAAGATATTATGGTGGATTGTATCTGCTGCAAAAGTACAACTCCCGAATAAGAAAAATCCACGCCGGAAAGATTGAAAAATATTCTCTTCTGCGCCAGATTTGGGCCAATACCATAAAGGCGTTAAACCCAAGGTATGCAAAACAGCAGCCTGTAGATATCGTAGGTTATATCCATGAAATCATTTCGCTCGGCAATAGCAATAAGAGTTTCAATCACTTGTCACAATTGGCAGATCCGGAGAATCCGGATGAGTATTTCGATGCGGACGATTTCACGGACTACACAGATGTGGAGTTCGAGGGCAGAAAATTCAAAGCCCCCGCACGCTATGACAAGATTTTGTCAAAGATGTTCGGGGACTATATGACTCTTCCTCCTGAGGAAAAACGCAGACCTAAACAAGACTACATCAAATTCCTCTGGAAATAGAACGACTATGTCTCGGCTTCATCAGCGCGAAGGCCGAGACGTTCTTCCAGCCAATCACGACATTGAAATCGGCATTGAAATACCCGTTCTACGCGATTCAGCGACCTGAAAAAAAAATTTGACCAGGACCTGGAGACGGCTACTTTGCCATGAACCCTTCGAACAGAGTTTTCCATTGTTCCATAATCCTGTCAATGCTGTATTGCGCGGCTGTTTTCTTCGCCATGGCTCCGAATTCTTTGCGTCTGCCAGCATCGGAAATGACATCGCACACCCTCCGGGCCAGCCCCTCGACATCACCAGGCTTCACGAGATATCCGCTTTTTCCGTCAATGATAATCTCGGCCGGACCCTTAGGGCAATCATAACTGACCATAGGCAAACCTGTCTCTACAGCCTCCAGAAGCACCATCGGGAATCCTTCGTACGCAGAACTCATAACAAGACATGAGCTGTCAAGCATCTTCGAACGGATGTCACTGCTGCTGCCCATGAGCCTTACCTGGAGGTCCAGACCCAGACTTGTAATCTGTTTCTGCAATGATTTCTTCAGACTTCCATTGCCATAAATCTCCAAAACCCAATCCGGATATTCTTCAGCCACATATTTCCACGCGGCAACCAAGTCCCTGAAGTTCTTCTGAGATTCAAGTCTGCCGATTGCAATGCACTTCTCATTATCCAAAGCAGCAACCTCTTCAGACTTGAAAGTCAACGGGTTATAGATACTGGTCACATTCGGCACAAATGGTTCCCAGTCCTTTTTGTCCGATTTGGTAAGCACGATGAACTTGTCCAGTTTCGCAGCAACCTTTTCAATCTGCCTCATACGGAAACGAGCATAGATATTCCCAAAGAAAGACCCGCCGTATTTGACTGCATATTTGTCATGGGAGAAATGGAATTCGGAAACTTTTATACTTCCGTCGGTACATGAAGGCAGACAGAAAATATCCCGGCCGCCGACCGAGACACAGATATCCGGACGTATCTCGCACAGAATCTTGTTCAGCCGCCTCCCGTAGGCATGCAGCATGAACTTCTCGCTTACTCCCACATCATGCAGCGTAATCTTGTCACTGAGAGCGAAATGCGTGGCCCGGCCTTTCAAGTCCGCTGTAATGATATGGATATCATAGCCATAAACATCGGCAAGATAGTTAGCCTTTATGCTCAGTACCCTTTCGATTCCGCCGAAAAGATGAAGTGAATGAATGCAATATGCAATTCTCATGGGCAAGTGTCTTTAATTACCATCCCCAACTGTCAGATTGTCTGACCAGTGAGTCCGGACGTGTTGTTTCACTTTATATGAATATAGTTTCTTGTTCCACCACAAATTTAGTAAATTTGTCAACAAAACAAGGCACCAGGGGACCTTCCGGGCGCCATCAGGCACAAAGGATTCATCCCATGTAACGACGGCGTCAATAGGGTACGCTGTATTAATCATGTGATATGTTTGATTTCAAATATTTAGCTGTATATGTCTTTCCTGACGCGGCCAAATCTTCAGGAGTGCCTTCGAAGACAACCTTGCCTCCGAAATCACCGGCTTCCGGACCAAGTTCGATAATCCAGTCCGCGGCACGGATGACATCCATATTGTGCTCGACTACGACTACGGAATGGCCTTTCGCCAAAAGGGCGTCGAAGGCTTTCAGCAGCCGCTCCACATCATAGAAATGAAGACCTGTAGTAGGTTCATCGAAAATGAACAATATCCGGCGGGAATCGGAACGGACTGAGGTATCGTTCATGGAAAGAAAATATGCCAGTTTGATTCGCTGGCTCTCTCCTCCGGACAATGTACTGCTGCTCTGTCCGAGCTTGATATATGAAAGACCGACATCCACAAGCGGCTGAAGCTTCCGTGCTATAGTCTGTGCCTCAGCTTCTTTCTGCGAGCTGAAGAAAGCGATCGCCTCGTCCACGCTCATGTTCAGGATATCGTCAATGTTCTTGCCTTGGTATCTGACCTCCAGGATCTCAGGCTTGAAGCGTTTTCCGCCGCACGCCTCGCAGACCATGGTCACATCGGCCATGAACTGCATGCCGATATGGACAAAGCCTTCACCTTGACACTCGGAACACCGGCCGCCATCCTGATTGAAAGAGAAATAAGACGGCGTGAAACCATTGAGCTTGGCAAACTGCTGCTCGCTCATCAGTTTTCTGATATCGTCATAGACTTTCAGATACGTAACGGCATTGGAACGGGAACTCTTCCCTATCGGATTCTGGTCCACATATTCCACGGCGGACACCCTGTCGATGTTGCCGGACAGGCCCCTGAATGTTCCGGGAAGCGTACCGGTCTGATTGATATGGCGATACAGCGCCGGATACAATATATCCCCTACCAGCGAAGACTTTCCGCTGCCGCTGACACCGGAGACGACCGTCAGGACTCCCAGCGGAAATTTCACGTTGACATCCTTCAGGTTATGCTCCATGGCCCCGTCGACACCGACATAGTAATTCCAGGTACGTTTTTCACGTTGGACGCGCTGGCGCTTGCCTGTTATATATTGCAGTGTCAGGGATTTGTCCACCACGTCGGAAGGCATGTCATCCACGACTTTCCCTTGAAAAACCACCTCACCGCCATTGACACCGGCCAGAGGCCCCATGTCGATCAGCATGTCGGCAGCCCGGATGATTTCTTCATCATGCTCCACGACCACGACGGTGTTCCCGATGTCACGCAGGCGTTTGAGCACGCCTATAAGTTTCTCAGTATCACGCGGATGGAGTCCGATACTCGGTTCATCCAGAATATACATTGAACCGACGAGCGAACTTCCGAGAGCAGTCACGAGATTGATGCGCTGGCTCTCACCGCCGGACAAGGTATTGCACGCCCTGTTCAACGTAAGGTAACCCAGCCCCACATCGGCAATGTATTGGAGCCTTGACTTGATTTCGTCTATCGCCTTGCCTGCAACTGACTTTTCATACGCGGTCAACTTGATGTTCTTCAGGAAGTCAAGCAGTTCCGCCGCATTCATGCAGAGCAACTCATATATATTCTTTCCTCCAACCTTAACGTACAAGGCATCCTTGCGCAGACGGCTGCCCTTGCACTCATGACAGACCGTACGGCCGGAGAAACGGTTCAAAAGATATTTGTACTGTATCTTATAGCGGTTCGCCTCCACCCATTTGAAAAACTCATTGATACCTATCAGGGACTCTTCCTCAGTAGCGGCCTTGTGCCCGTCCCATATCAGAGCCTTGACCTTCTCGGACAGGTTGCAATACGGCTCGAAGACTGGGATGTTGTACTTTCCTGCGACATTGACAAGATGGTCCTTGAACCATCCCATCTTTTCACCTTTCCAGCAGGCGATGGCCCCGTCATATATGCTTTTGGTCTTGTCCGGAATCACCAGGTCCTCGCTAATGCCGATAATTTTGCCAAGTCCTCCGCAGACCGGACATGCCCCGAGAGGACTGTTGAAGCTGAACATATATTCATCCGGCTCATGGAAAGTCATGCCGTCAGCCTCAAATCTGTTCACAAACTTCTGGATATCAGCATCTCCGGACGCCGAGTCTCGTTTCACGAACATTGTCCCGTTTCCTCTGCTGAAACACGTCGCAATCGAAGAATGAAGTCTGGTGCGCATGTCTTCCCACTCATTCTGCGGCATTTCCGAGCCGTCCGGCATGACCGGCAGGCTGTTATTCATCGCAGGAAGCTTCATTCGGTCCACCATCAGCAGCAATCCCGCCGGATAATTTCCGGATTCGGCATCCCTGACGACATCGTCAATGCGCAATTGTCCCTGCTCAGGCGAGTAAAGACGAGAATAACCTTCTTCTTTCAATGCCAGGAGAGTCTCCACCTTGTCATTGCGCTTGTCCCAGTCCAGATCGGCCAGCAAGTACACCGATGAAGGCTCCTTACAGCCGAGAATATATGCCATGACGTCGTTTTCACTATGGCACTTTACCTCCACACCGCTTATCGGAGAAAACGTCCGCCCGATTCTGGCGAATATAAGCCGGAGATAATCGTAGATTTCCGTCGTGGTAGCCACAGTTGAGCGAGGATTTCTGGTATTGACCTTCTGCTCTATTGCGATAGCCGGCGGTATGCCTTCAATGGCCTCCACATCGGGCTTGGACATCCTGCCCAGGAATTGTCTGGCGTATGAAGAGAGACTTTCCGCAAAACGCCTCTGCCCTTCAGCAAACAAGGTGTCGAATGCCAATGATGATTTTCCAGAGCCGGAAATACCTGTCACTACAGTAAACTTGTTGCGTGGTATCTCTACCGTAATATTCTTGAGGTTATTGACTTTCGCCCCCTTTATGATGATATTTCCGCTGTCCGGCATACTCGATTGATTTAGTCCGCAAATATACATCATTTTCCCGAAGCATGTAGTTTTAGAAACTGTTTTGAAATTATTCACAGAAGTTTTTTCCACTCAAACCTTCTGTGAATAATTTCAAAACAGTTTCTCATCCGCCATTTTGACAATGTTTTTATGCCATTTTGTCCACATACGCGCCATTATGTCAACCTTTAGGACTTTTTTCATAATCGGCACACAGATTGACTATACTCCAGTCGTTCCGCCTGAAAGACGGGGCGGGATTCCAACCGATGCAGAGTCTCGACAAGAGGTGACAGCGAAGGAAGGGATCCGGAAAACAGAATAGTAAAAAAAATAAAAATAGGAGATTTTAATTATGGTACCTTCAAGAAGAACAGTTAACCAGAATTGGTTACCAAGTATTTTCAATGATTTCTTTGATAATGAATGGATGGAAAGGTCCAATGCCACAGCTCCGGCAATCAACGTATTAGAAAACGAGAAGAGCTACGACATCGAACTTGCAGCTCCAGGAATGACTAAGGAAGATTTCAAGGTTACTCTTGATGAGAATGGTGACTTGGTCATCAATATGGAAAAGAAACAGGAGAACAATGGTGAAAAGAAGAACGGACATTATCTCCGTCGCGAGTTCTCATACAGCAAATTCCAGCAGACAATGCTTCTGCCGGATGACGCCGACAAGGAAAAGATCAATGCCCAGGTAGAAAATGGCGTTCTCAAGGTAAATATCCCGAAAGTCGTCAAAACTCAACCGAGCGAGGCTCATAAAGTAATCGAAATCAAATAATTCCGTTGATTTCCATCTAAAAAAGCGGTCAGAGTAGCTTCTGGCCGCTTTTTTGGTATCATACCGAAGTATCGTTTTATATGCATTTTTTATAAAATTTTTATGCGAAACACTTGCAGGTTAAGAAAAAATACCTAACTTTGCATTCGCGTTTGAGAAAAACACCAAACACAGCAACTCCTGGTGCGGTAGTTCAGCTGGTTAGAATACGGGCCTGTCACGCCCGGGGTCGTGGGTTCGAGCCCCATCCGCACCGCAAAAATGCCTCTCACATTTGTGAGGGGCATTTTTCGTATGGCATCGCTTGTTCATGGGCCAAGGCGGGGATATGGGCTCAACGTAAAATCCCGGTTGATTTGCATTTCATAGTGCG